>Ga0214477_100132_pt1 | contig 50308 bp, 48 predicted proteins | sample M1_20Mar14CPVII9_FD_165058 | JGI IMG/M metagenome (GOLD analysis project Ga0214477, IMG submission 165058) | Marine eukaryotic communities from Monterey Bay, California, United States - M1_20Mar14CPVII9sort6BwellC16 | ecosystem: Environmental > Aquatic > Marine > Unclassified | place: USA...
GCTTGTTTGGCATTGTATATGTGCATAACAGGCTGATGAACACTCCCAGCATGATTGTAAGTCCCTCCACCATACTTTTACAGCCACATGTTGGCAGATTTCTTGCCTCAGATTACTCTGATTTCTGGCAACTTTCAGGCAATGTTTGGCCATCAAGTGGCACCTCAGAGATGTAGGCTTGCTATAGTAGTGCTTGCTTGGCATTGTATATGTGCATAACAGGCTGATGAACACTCCCATCATGATTGTAAGTCCCTCCACCATACTATTACAGCCACGTGTTGGCAGATTTCTTGCCTCAGATTCTGATTTCTGCCAACTTTCAGGCAATGTTTGGCCATCAAGTGGCACCTCAGAGATGTAGGCTTGCTATAGTAGTGCTTGTTTGGCATTGTATATGTGCATAACAGGCTGATGAACACTCCCAGCATGATTGTAAGTCCCTCCACCATACTTTTACAGCCACATGTTGGCAGATTTCTTGCCTCAGATTACTCTGATTTCTGCCAACTTTCAGGCAATGTTTGGCCATCAAGTGGCACCTCAGAGATGTAGGCTTGCTATAGTAGTGCTTGTTTGGCATTGTATATGTGCATAACAGGTTGATGAACACTCCCAGCATGATTGTAAGTCCCTCCACCATATTTTACAGCCACATGTTGGTGGATTTCTTGCCTCAGATTTTTTTTTGCCAACTTTCAGGCAATGTTTGGCCATCAAGTGGCACCTCAGAGATGCACCACAACTTGCTACCAAGTGTATAATGTATTTAACCTGAGTTTTTTCTAATGTTGACTCAGCATTGGTAAGTAGGTAGGCAGGGGCTATTGATAGTAGAGGCCTCTCCTACTCCACAATTCCCTAAACATTTTTCTGAGTAGTAATTTATTTGGATACTAATTTGGATACATTTTTTATTGAGCAGTATTGTTCTATCCGCACAGTGGTGATCTTTGTGTTATGTGTTGGGCAATGCAATGTAATCATGATCTAATCACAGTATGACAAGTCACTTAGGGCTTGGTACTTTCTAAAATCACGTATAGCCAATGATGATTAAGGCCTTCACCTACACAAGTGCCATGCTCAGCCATAACACTCTCATAGTTTTTAAAACATTGATCTCTCGGTGTATACATCTGTGGGTTCAACGTTATCTTCTAGCTGCTACTTCGATAGTGGTTATCCAGATTAAAACATTGGCGGTAGTGATCTCCCATCACATCGTCGTCTATCCTTCTTCTATTGACGACTTTGGTGTACCCACCATTCGTCAAACAACAACAACAACAACAAATAAAAACAACAACAACATACAATATAATAATGACACTGTCATATATTATCAACTCCACCCTCTTCTTACTCTCGGCCGCGTCCATCGTACACTCAACAGATGGCGCCTTCCCAAACCCCGCTGCAAAGAAGTATACATGTTCCACCGCAAACAAACCACCTGGTCGTGAACTTGACCTACTCTCCGAAACGAAAGGTGATGCACAATATCTAGTCATCCCACCCATCACTGTGGAGGGACAGTTGTGTACACTTACTCGATTAAACCGTGATTATAATCCACGTGTTTATGTTCCGGTTGCAAAATCCTACCTTCCATCATTGCAACCCCGTCCTATTGATGCTACTAAAGTTGAGTGGATGGTCTCGGCGGGTAGGTATCAAGAAAGTACAAGTATTGAATGTGATTTTGCCGACGCGGATGGTCCAATCAGCAGTATTACTACATTGCCCGAATGGACAAGTGGTGAATACTTATGTCAAATTACCTTAGAGGCACTGTCCGTTTCAGATACGGGATGGTTTCTAAGTACATTTACTTTACAAGATTATTATAGTGCGCTCACACAGGGTGGATCGACGGGTGATAAAGTTTTAGCATCTCGGTTTTTGTCTTTAATTTCGTGGGGACCAAGTAAGTTATTATTAATGTTTTGTTTGATATGTATTTGACATGCATGTTTAGTTAATTAATATAGTTTAGAATAAAATGATGACTAACCCTGCCCTCCTCTCTCCAATAATTTATCGTTATGCCTCTACAGCCATGGAAGAGATTGAACAATTGGGGAATGAAATTACATCCAATGGATACACCAAGGCTCTTGCAGAGTGGACACATAATCAAGCATCACTTCCTCCCACCTCCCACCGTGCCTACTTCCGTAAGTTTCTCAACCCGCGTGCTGTTCAGTCAAACCAAGCTCGTATTCCTGGTCCATTGGCATGTGATATGAATGCAAGGTTCCGTAGTTTTGCATTTACCTATCTGGATGTCCAGTTATCAAGAGGTCGAAACAAAGGTACAGTTGGTGCCCCATTTACACCTATGGAGGTAGTAACTGAGGGGGGAAGTTATACTGTTATCAAGTTTGGTAATGAGGTTAGGACTGTGCTGAGTGAACCTTTGGAGTATTACAGTGACAGTGGAACGGAGAGTTTTGAGGATACCCCCATCCTTGAAGGTCCTACCACGACGCTCCCGGATGGCATGGTAAGTTTTTTTCTTTGTATAATCTTTACTGAGTGGGGGGAGGGACTATTTAAATGTATACATCTAACTTATACCCACACATACCTGCAGTATACTATTTGCTTTGCGGAAGAAATTGCAGGCACAAAACTTGGTGAGCCTCAATCCGGAATAAATAACACTTACTCCATGTTATTCCAAGTCCTTGTGGGAGATATTTGTACTCCATCCATCACAGATGTTGGTGGAGAGGATGGCCTGGGTGATGGTACGACCGTCACCGCTGTTAAGGATAATGCTTCAAATGCGTGTAATGCAAAGTGTAACGACAAAGCATTAGTGAAGTACATCACCATCGGCAATCCTCCAGTTGACTTGCCAGACGGATATGACAAGACCGACTTGACTACACTCGATATCAATTCAAATGTTCCGAATGTAGATATTGTCAATATCAATACGATTAGGACCCTTGATTCGAATTGGTTATTGAAAGAGGATATCAGCAGTGTGGCTGGTTTGAATTCCACTTGTAGTTCCTTACCCGACCCTGCCCAACTTGCCTTTTCTGATCTATCTAGCAAAGGTCGTGGTCAATTGTGAGTCTCATCAATCATACCTTATCCTTTCGCTTTCTTGTATGGTAAACACTGTCTGACACACATTGATCTCCTAACGTCTCATCACACAGCAACATTGACAAGCCAGTTTTTGCACGTATTCCGACAAGTGGTGACCCGAAGTGGGTCCTGCATGATTATCGAGGTTTGTTCTTAGAGAACTCTTTCTCTAGTCCAGCGAATGATGGAGGAGGATCAGCAATGATTCGGTCTGCTCGTTCAGGTGACAATGGCAATACTGATACTGTCACCCTTTGCAGCAATGCACAACGCAACATCTTCAATGGAAAGTCCCTTGTCGTGTGTCCTTCTTCATTTGATCTTAATTAGTCATTATGCGACTGCTTTTAAGCCACATGTACTAACAGAAAATACTATCACCTCTCTCTTTCATCATCATATAAATCGTGATAACGCGCATCTTCCAGAGCCTCATTGTGAAGTATCATATGCTGAGGATACCTGTGTTTCAGTCGATGGCGGTGTAAGTACTTTGTACCGTCTTGTTAACCCTTTCACCATTGATACTACAACTATTAACTAACTTGCTTTATTTCATTTGGCATTTCTAGGGCCAACCGTTCTATGCAGGTCCAAATGGAGCTGGTGTTGTTATATGTGGCGCTGAGAATGAGGTAGCACCAGACCCTATGGAAGATGATTTCTACTCAACAATAGATACTTATGTGGACTCTGCTGACATTGTGAGTAGTTGTGGTCGTTTCATCTACATGCATGCATATCTTGTTATCTCATACCTTCTTTTATTCTTACCGTCCATTGAACAGAGTTATGCGAATCAAAAGAGAGGTGTCTTTCTTGAAGTCATTCTTTCATCGCCTGATCAGTTGTGTCAAAAGACAGGATGGTCTTTACAGAAGATATTCGCCACATCAACTGCAACGAATAAAGACCCAACTAACTCGGGAGCCAACATCCAGGTTTTGGATAATTTCATGATGTCATGCCATTCCACCTACAAGGAAGTAATCAAAAGGGCGTCGTTTAATGAAGAAATGGGACGACAACTTACATTCAACGGAAATGGTGGCGGTAACAAGGCAGTGCTTGATAGATGGCATAACGATGGCAAACTGGAGTACCCCGACGAGAACTACGCAAGAGAAAATCTACAACTGGTAAGTCCATGCCTTGACAATATAGTTTGAATCTTCTCCTCCTTCCCATCTCACATGTACCTCTAACCCACTATCTTCTTCCCCCCTTTTCCAAACAAAAACAGCACTGTATTGGGCTAATCCTGCTTCACCATAATGGTACGGCTGTGTTAGATGAATTTGGAAATCAGATTCCTAGTTATGAACAAAGGAATATTTTTGAAGGGTAAGAGTAATCTTCGAAGTCAATTGACTTTTGTTTCTTCAAATGAATTTGCTTCTCAATCATATCTGACCCTGCGCCTTGTCTATTTCACCTCCTCATATATATTATATAGTGCGAAGATCTGGACATCTTTCGGGCGATCAGTTAGGCGAGGAAATACTGAATATGCAGGAAAGTCCGCGTTAGTATTGTTTTATAATATGAATCCATGTGTTCAGTATAAAAGCTCGACGACTCGACTGCTTTATTTGACCTTAGTTTGCCTTTATGTGATTGCCCTTGCATATCATATGTACTAACATATATGTTATAATCTCCTCTCTTTCATAAACTGTGATAACGGCATCTTCCAGCGGTTGGTGGGTCTATAGATCCGTTGACCCTAACAAATATCAAAGACAGAGATTGGTTCCCCAAGATAGACCTTTTAGGAGGATACATTAGCGATAGATTTCCTCTTTGTGAGGATCGGCCAAAATACCACTTCCTCAAGAAAGGTGCCACCTACAGATTCTTAGGAGGTGATCCTCGACCTTTGTGGTATTATGAGGAAATAAATCAAGATTGGTTGTCTCCGGAGATACAAAGAGTGCAATTGGAGTCTAGTTCACCTTTGTACAACAAGCTTTGTAAACCCAAAAACCCAGCACTACCAACTACCACTCTTGTGTCTGGTGATGGCATGGCTACATTTGATGGTACTTTAGGTGCTCCTCTGTGTCTAGGAAGCAATGTCACGTGTAGCTCAGGCTCCTTATTAGAGGGACGAGTCAACGAAGCTAATTCTCCCAATACAATTGATGGTTGTAATGACGGTACTGCGACCGGTGACGATTCAGTCGAGTCAATCATTGTTGAGTCTGTTAGTGGTACTGATTTGAGAGGAGATACATTGGTAAATATTCGGGCCACAGTCCGTTCCCCAGACATTCGTAGCCGTGTGGATTTTTGGTATACAGCTGACGCATCAAATCCAGATTGGACTCATATCACGACGGTGGCTCCTGTAAGGGATACAACTGCTCTGGAAGTGTCTCTGCCCAGAATTTCGTCAACAGAAATTAGGTATACTCTTCCAAAGTGTACATCAGAATCGGGTTGTCGACAGGTGAGCACTTGCTTCATGTCTGTCTTGTCTTGTAGTGTATGATTCTAATAGTTGATCTCACAATATGCAAAATATTGCAACTCTCCAAACAACACACAAACAGGCTGTACGAGTGGTCTTACGCTCAGGCAGTTGCGGCGACAACAAAAATGAATTACCAGGCTGGTGTCTAAGATCTGAGATGGTAAATGGTAGACCCAAGGATACTTGCGGTCTTAACTTGTTAGGATACGGAAATTTTAGATGTGAAGTATTGGCTTCAAATCCTTCAGCAGATTGCACCCCAGATCTATACTTTGACGATACAGACGGTAAGTGTTCACGATTATTTCAATCATATCAATTAACTTCTATACATCCTTTAACGTGAATATCTATCCACCGATCATAAGATCTTGCGTTTGATGTTCTTCCAAGTCAACGACCTCAAGATTTGTGTGAGTTCGATACTCTCGTATCTCTAGATGCGAATCTAGACTGTGATGGAAGGGAATGCTTGGTTGATACTGTTAAGGTAGTTGAAGTGGTGCCAGGGACATACTATGAATATATACCCGTTCCTTGCGTATACCTTCCCTTTTATGAAGATGGTGCAAAGATATTTTCAGGTGCTGAATATAATATAGCAATGTGCGGAAACAAGAAGATCCCCAGTGCACTTAGTACTTGTTGTGGCGTATATACGGACCGACAGCCGAATGGACTTGGAGATTACGGAGATATTCTCTCCGAGTATAGGGATGAAAAACTTACTTATGCAGGAAATCAAGCTCGTTGTCAAGATTGGGGAAGACAGGAATGCGATCCAATATATATGGGAAGGGTAGATGGTTTTCAAGGGCATCGGTTACACCGGCAAAGTGCTGAAGATATTAGTGCAAATTCTAAACGGATCCAAGAGTTTAATAACTATCTTTGGACGACAGCAAGCTGTGAAATTCAAGTCAAGGTTCAATCAGATGGGTTGATTGGTAAGTGAACATATCTTTGACTTGCATGTTTTCTTTTCCACTCTAGTGAGAATCTCATCCACAACAAAACTTTGTACACTTTAGCAATTGTTCACAATCCCGAAGATACAAACTTTGTATTTAGAAAAAATACTTATCCCAAAGTACAAAGTCATGTAAATGCTGACGAGACTGTTAGTTATTTCCACGTTCAATGGAATGATGAGAATGATTGTGGTGGAGTCACGCCCTATCCATCCGTGAAGGAAAATTCATGTGGTGATGGTGAAGTTTACGATAACGACTTTTGTCTTTGTGATACCACAGTAATAGAAACAGCCCCATACAGTGCCTTGCCAACCAGGAATGAAGTACTTAAGCTTACAATCGGTGCTTATGATCCTGCTATTTTTGCTGATTACATTGTGGTTGGAAGCGAAACAACAGATCCAGATGGAGTTACGGTATACAAGAAGGATCTTCCAATGGTTGCAGATTATACAACCGAAACTATATTCAGAGTCAAGGACGAGTTTAGCAACGAATACATCTTTCTGAAGAATATCCACTCTGAAGTCACGGTATGTGGGTCTTCTTTCAAATTTAGAAACTCTCCAACCTTTTACGATATTGCCGAGCCAGAGTTAGTTTCAGGCTATCAGGAGGTTGAGGCATACATTGACATGGTTCACAACCATCCTAATACACCCCCATTCGTTTGTAAAAGCCTACTCAAGCACTTCGGCTTTAGCAACCCGTCTCCGAACCATGTCTCATGTTGCTCTAGTGCCTTCAAGTCTGGCCAGCACACATGGATTAATCCTGATGATGATACAGAAATACTAACATTTGGAACCCTTGGTGAAAGAGGAAATCTTGCCGCAACAACAGCAGCAATATTATTGTGTGACGACTTTTTAAGCCCAGAAGCTGATCTTGATCCAGCCTCCGGCGCTGTGAAATCTCCACTATTAAAGCTCACACAACCACTCAGAAGCCTTGAATTACAAAGGACCTTTCATCATAGACGAACAAATGGCCTCTTTTATGCAGGAAAGTGAGGTTTCAGTGATATTGACTATATCATTTGGCCTTCTATTGCATTTTACTGCCCTTGCCTCAACCATATGTACTAACAGAAGTTTTGTTTCCTCTCTTCATCGTCATCTCTTCATCTTCCAGATGTAATGGGAGAAGGACCATATGATATGTAAGTAGCATCTATTGTTTCATTGTTTATCTGGATTCACATCAGCTTACAGATATTTATATCTACTCTACACCACTGCCCCTCTTTAGACCTGATCAATTTTCATTTTGGAGCCCATTCTACACTCCCGCTGGTGAGCACCAAGAGTCTCGTTTAACGGCTCCAGAAGCTCAATTAGCTGTTCTTAATACTTTAACAGGCGGCCAAAATGCTTTGTATTCGTTGAGCAGGCAAGGTGAGTAGAAGCTCAAGAATGAATACAGCACTTAAACTTTGAGATACACAGTAGAGGATCATGTTGCATTGTAATCTGTGTATGAGTTTTGCATGAGAGTGTGAGTGAAACTAACCTTTACCTCCACTCAACTAAATAATGTTCATGTACGTCAACCGCACTGCAACTGATGCAGGGTTATCAAACTGCAACGGTGGAGCAGGACCTCAATTTCGATTAGGGATCGTTAGTTCTGCTTCATGCGATCTACGTGTTGGAGATTCTTATTTCAGGTACGATACTTTGGAATACGCTGCTGGTTTTCTAGATTTTACACCAACTGGTGACATAAATGATAGTGCCAATGTTGTTGATCAACTTGCACTTCTCTTGGTTGCAAGTAAATTGAGTGAGCCCTCTCGAGCGTTGATCCAAGGTGTCTTTAATTCTATACTTGATGAAGATCAAAATGCAGCGAAAGTTGCACAAGAAGTTGCACAGCTCCTCATCATGTCAACACCAGAATATTCAACGACAACTAATCTTGTTGCGCCCAATCACATTGAGAGGCAACCAACTCCCCCTGATACCCTCAAGCCTAATACAGACTACAATGCACTTGTTTTCATAAACTTATTTGGAGGCATGGATTCGTTGAATATGTTGACACCTCACCCCAATGGATGTCAAGCCTTGTATGATGAATACGTCGAAGCAAGAGGAGATAACTTGGCTCTCAACTACACTGCAGGTGAAATTCTTGAAATTCCTATAGGCGCTGATCCTACAACACAGCCTTCACAACCTTGTAGCATCTTTGGTGTTAACTCACATCTCGATGAACTGCAACAGATGTATAACGATGGAGATGCGATCTTCTTCGCTAACATAGGTACTTTGTCAAAACCTGTCAATGCAGCAAACTATCGTGGTGAGACAAAAGTAAGACTTTTCAGTCACTTTGATATGAAGGAAGAGTCAATGAAAGTAGATGGGAATGGTGCATCTGCAACAGGTATAATGGGAAGGATAGCGGACATTATGGGAGAAGACCTTGTAGTCGGACAGATAACATTAGATAGGACATTGGAAATATTATACGGAGATCCTGCTGTTGGACGGAAAGTGGATGTTGTATCGAGTAAGACGAAAGGCGTTGACCAGTTTTATAGAGTTTCTACAAAAGTACCAGGCGTGAGTTGTCCCTTGTCATTGATATTGTATGGAGTCTCAACATTGTCCCAACTTGATCTAATATCCTCATATTTTTTACACTTCCCATCCATAAAGCCTGCCTCGAGCAAACGAGACAATCTTATCCAAGCCATTCTTGCGCTAAACAACCAAACAGAGCCCGGAGAAAGTGGCATCCATGCTAACTTCTGGTCTCAAGCCGTAGTTGATACTTACAATGAATCAGAAGATTACAGGACACTACTTGGCCCTGTTGCTGACAGTCCAGATATCCCGCAACAAGGAATAGGCCCCTGCCTTAATCAAATCTACAAACTCATGACGCTTCGAACCAACCGAACTGTCAATCAAGATCTCTTCGGTTGTGAAATGGTGAGTTAAGCTTTTGCTCCTTCAAGTTAGTTTTACTGTTAGACGCAACACTAACACTAAACTTCTCTATATAATTGGTCCATGACACAGGGCGGTTTTGATCAACATTTCGATGGCAAGGAGAAGCTTGGAGAGCTCTTTGATAAGATTAATGGTCCTATTGGAGGCTTTAGAACTGCATTGACAGCAGCGGGTCTTTGGAATTCTACTACAATCGTCATGACAACCGAGTTTGCGAGAACAATCACACCAAACAATAAGTAAGTATCATGTCTGTGTGTTGAATATATATTTGAAGTCACTAAATAGTCATTTTCTCACACATATTTAAACCATATCTTCGCAGCGGTGGCTCGGATCATGCTTGGGGAGGCAACGCAGTCATGATGTGGGTCCCTGCCAATGTTTCCTTTTGTTACATTCTTTGTCTTCTTCTCTCTCAATCTATTATTTCTTTTTCATCTCATGTTTACATCAAACTCAGGGGAGGAAAGGTCAAAGGTAAGCCTGCTTGCACTACTTATGTCTTAAGGGTCATTATCTTTCACTCATGTATAACAATGTGTATTTACTGTCTTCACACTCAGGCAAACGAATCCTAGGAGAACATCCAGATACTTATGCCGTGAGTGAATTAGTTACGCCTCGTGGCGTGTTCACACCAACTACTCCTTTTGATGCCATGTGGTATGGAGTATCGCAATGGATGGGCATCACCAACGAACAGATAGATTATGTTTTACCAAATGCAAAGTCTTTTGGCTGCCGACTATATTCAGATTCAGATCTATATGAAGATGGTACCGGAACTATTGATGGATGTGGAGGAGACATTGTTGAGATTGAGCAGGTGTTCACTGTTTCAGAGGATAGAATTCTAACTCGACCCGAACAACAAGACTTATGTGAAAGTCTTGCTGAGTGCATCAGTCAAGGAAGTAATGGTGTTGAAGTCAAGTGTGTTGTACTACTCCAGGAACTCTCAACAGATTGCTCTGCAAATGATGAATACAAACTCACCACTGTTTATGAGCTCACATCCAGTGTAGCCGGAAGTATTGATTTAGGTGCAGTAAACACATGTCAAAGTGAAACTACCCTGCCTATCATTGCAAGTGCAGAAGAAGCAATTGTATTCACCCCAAGTCCAACGTCAAGTCCAACGTTATCTTCATTACCAACTCTGGAGTTCGCTCCGTCTGATTCTCCATCATCATCTTTGGAACCATCAAACAATCCATCGTCACGACCGTCCTTTGAGCCATCGTTTTCATCACACCCTTCTTCATCATTGAAGCCCTCAACACAGGTAGAAGGCTTCTCGCCCTATTTTGGATACGACTATGTAGGCGAGGGACAATGCTTGGATAACTTTCCTACTGGAGGACGAACATATTCCTACTTGTCAGAAGCCAGTTCGCTTTTGAGTGATTGCCCTTCAAAGTGTGCTCCTTATAGAGACTTGACAGAATTTCGAGGCTTTGAATTTGAATTCCTTACCACAACCTGCAGGTGTCTTTTTGATTCTGATGTAGATTCATCTATTATCACTCAAGAAGGCTCGGGAGGCGATGGTATCATTGCTACCATCGACTCAACTACAAATGTAGGTTGTTTCAAGAAAGGATTCCTTGAACCTCCAGTGATTGTCCCAGGGTTTGAATATATTGGGTTTGGCCAGTGCTTAAATGATATGGATGAACAGTATAACTATGTTCCTATTTCTGAGTTAACTGGTGACATCATTACCAATTGCGGGGCAGGATGCAATGCACTAGATTCAGCAGATCCTATTGGATTTTGGGCAGATGTTGAATCAGATCCAGTAGCCTGTAGATGTCTATTTGAGAGTGGTGTATCTATTGCTAATTTGGTGACGGTAGAATCTAACAGTGCAACTGGTCAAATCACCACATCAGATTATACGTCTGGGCAGTGCTACTTCAAAATACCAGATCCTACCATGGTGCCGACTAATCCACCCACTACTCCACCGCCTGTAAGTCTTTTGTACTGTATTTGTTCCATTTTGTCATACAAGATCATACTTATCAATCTTTATCTCCTTTTACAGACTAAGTCGCCGACAGTTCGACCTAGTGCGGCGCCAACGGGATCGCCATCAAAAGTGGTGAGATTATGTCTCTTGTACAGTTCTTTTTCGAAGCGAGAATCTTCTCTTTTAACTCACGTGATATCCACTACTTCTCAATCTCTTCACTCTATTCATCATCATACAGCCCACCTCATCTCCTAGCCAATCTACATCATCGAGCCCAAGCAAAAGCCCGTCCGTATCGCCTTCGAAAGCTCCTCTGAATCCAACTGACGCGCCAACGAGCTCGCCATCAAAAGCAGTGAGTTTCTGTTGTATATATTATGTGTTGTGTATGTACCTATGTATTGACATTTAGAAGGATACCTTAACATATATTTTTTACTCTTTACTTTCACATCACTACAGCCGACTTCGAGTCCTAGCCAATCGCCTTCGAAAGCTCCTCTGAATCCAACTGACGCGCCAACGAGCTCGCCATCAAAAGCAGTGAGTTTCTGTTGTATATATTATGTGTTGTGTATGTACCCATGTATTGACATTTAGAAGGATACCTTAACATATATTTTTTACTCTTTATGTACTTTCACATCACTACAGCCGACTTCGAGTCCTAGCCAATCGCCTTCGAAAGCTCCTCTGAATCCAACTGACGCGCCAACGAGCTCGCCATCAAAAGCAGTGAGTTTCTGTTGTTATATTACGTATTGTTTATATGCATGTATTGTCATTTTGAAGGATACCTTAACATGATATTTCTTACTGTCTACTTTCACATCAATACAGCCATCATCGAGTCCTAGCCACTCGCCTTCGAAAGCTCCTCTGAATCCAACTGACGCGCCTACGGGATCGCCGTCCAAGGCGGTAAGCTCTTTTGATGTATATATTTGTTTTGTATATATATATTGAAATTATCTTGAGGATACCTTATCACTCACTCTTCTCTTCATAATTGTTTTCTGTCTTATTACAGCCCACGTCGAGTCCAAGTAAAGAGCCATCAGTTTCGCCCTCTTCTAGTCCAACAGAGGTGCCAACGGGATCGCCATCAAAGCAGGTAAGGGTCTGTTATGTGTACATTTGTACATATACAAGCACTGTGTTGTATCGATCTTCTCTTGACGTTTTGAGGATACTTCAACATCACACTACTCACAATTGATATTTTCTGCTCTCTATCTTCACTACAGCCGTCATCTAGCCCAACGGTAGGGCCTAGTACTTCGCCAACAAAGGAGGTGAGCACTTCTTTTGTGCCTGTATAGACTCTACCTTCACAGCCGTCATCTCAAACATTCACTAATATTTTTTGACTCTCCTCTCTTCACATTCTTATCTCATCTCACAGCCATCTCAGAGTCCATCGAAATCTCCATCAACGAGCCCTAGCAAGGAGCCTTCAGTATCGCCGACAACGAGCCCTACGGCTGAGGTAAGTTTCTTTTGTGTGTGTATATAGTCTTCATCTATTGATTTGAGGTAGCTCATTTTTACAGCCGCCATCTCAAACCACAAATACTCACTCTTCTTATCTCTCTATTTTGTTTGCATCATTCTCATCTCATCTCATCTCACAGCCCACGTCAACTCCAAGCCAATCTCCGTCATCGAGTCCTAGCCAATCGCCTTCGAAAGCTCCTCTGAATCCAACTAACGCGCCTACGGGATCACCGTCCAAGGCGGTGAGCTCTTCTGATGTATATATTTGTTTTGTATATATATATTGAAATCATTTTGAAGATACCTTATCACTCACTCTTCTCTTCATAATTGTCTTCTGTCTTATTACAGCCCACGTCGAGTCCTAGCCACTCGCCTTCCAAAGCACCTCTCAATCCAACGGATGCGCCTACGGGATCGCCATCAAAAGCGGTGAGCTCTTTTCTGTTGTGTGTATCTTGTTTTGTAAATCTTGAGGATACCTCAACACTCACTCCTCTCTTCATAACATCATCTGTCTTATTACTACAGCCCACGTCGAGTCCAAGTAAAGGGCTATCAGTTTCGCCTTCTTCTAGTCCAACATCTCAACCATCTAAAGAGGTAAGATTCTGTTGTTGTTTGTCAGACAAATCGAGTCTATCTCTTGACTTGACGATACGTATCATCACAGCCGTCATCTCAAACATGCACTAACTCTTTTCATCTCTCCTCACTTTACATCTGATTCGTCTCGCAGCCGTCTCAGAGTCCATCGAAGTCTCCATCAACGAGTCCTAGCAAGGAACTTTCGGTATCGCCGACTTCGAGCCCTACGGCTGAGGTAAGCTGTTTCTATCATGTGCTGTGAACGTATTGAAATCTTGAGGATGCCTAATATGATATTTCTTCTTTATGTTTTCACATCACTTCAGCCTACGTCAGATCCTAGCCACTCGCCTTCGAGATCACCGCTTATTGCAACTGACGCACCTACAGGGTCACCCACAAAAGAGGTGAGCCTCATTGCATGCTTGTTCTACACCTTTTACGAACTTCAGCTGTGTGTTTATTATACTCCTTCGACATTTGTTATTTACTCTATCCTTTCCCCCCTCTCTCTCTCTTTTTATTTATATAATATTGCATACACCACAGCCCACTTCAATTCCAAGCCAGTCGCCATCAAAGTCGCCTAGCTCCAACCCTACTCAGGTAAGTAGTATATGTCGTGTGGCGGATAGTTATTTTTTGACAATGCTTTACATCGAGTGTTTTATTACTATTCTCTAATGATACCTCCCCTCCCCCTTCTCTAATTAGTCGCCTGTTACGAATTCTCCCATTACGCCTTTCACGTCATCTGTATGTAATGTGGAATTTAAGCTTCGTATTGTCGATCAGACACGATCTCAATGTCCAAACGGAAAAGTCTCATGCAGCATTTCAATCACCAGTGCGAACAGTAATTCATACGACATTAGTAATGTTGAAGTGAGAGTTGCCGAGGTTCCTGAGGATTATAGCCCCAGAGATACTGATATATATTTTGACAATTCTGATGTTTCTGCTGGATATACTTTTTTTGGTCAAGGAAATCAATGTGCAACCTATGAACAGGCAAGTGAAGGTATGACGAATGTAATAATTGTCTGTGCAGATTTTACTTTGACCAGTGGAACAGAAAGGATATGTTCAATGTCCAAGAATATGAGACCTAAAGTCAGATTCATGACTGTCACGAGAAAAAATAGAGGTCGAAGAAGACAAGCTGCCACAACCACACGAGCTAGGGGTAGTAGTGGGCCATTCGTAGGTCGATTACTGCAAGAATCTTCTGAAGAAGAAGAGAATGCGAATGATCTAGTAGTTACCTTTCCTCAAGCGTTTGTTTGGGAAAACACAACAGGAGAAGATGAGGTTTATCCCATGATTCTTTCATCCAATACAACGTGGATGGTTGATGCTTGTCTTCTACTTCCGCCTGGTCATGTCTTAGTTGCTATTCTAGATGCAGATTCGGATGAGCCTATACCTATCGAGGGAGTATGTTCTCATGTCGTAGTCGCTGATGAAGACCTTGTGTTACTTTTCTCTATTGCTCAGGAAGATCCTTGGGCTCGAAGAACATTGAAAAGGATTGGAATGCAATCAATGTTCAAGAAGAAGAAAGATAAACCCAAAGAGGGCAATGATGTCATTGTTGGTAAAATCACGGCAGAGCTAAAGAGAAAGTATTTCAAGGGAAAGAGGGTTGTTATGAATATTGAAACTCCAACTCGTAACAAGAGGTCCAAGGGTAAACCCAAGAGGCCGAAAAATGGCAAATAGATAGACAAAGGTCCTATTGCAACATCGAAGTGTTGGTGCAATTAGGTTGTAAGATATAATTATTAGAGAATGTACAGCTTAGAAATACTGATTCATCCTTCCTCTACTAGATACTATAACATGTTAACATGGATTTAACCATCACCACGGTTACAAATCAGAAAAGAATGCATCATTTTGAGACTTGAAGACTGGTTGTCTCTTCTTTTGCTTTCCCCCGCCACCTCCATCATTTGAGTCGTCATCCGAGTCACTATCGTCGTCGTCATCACTATCCATTCTATCTTTATCTTCATCCATATCCTCCCAATCATCTTCACTATCATCATGTTGTGCTTTTGTTGTTGTAGCTGTTGTTGTTCTTGATGATGCTACTCCTTGTGCCTTGTTTGATATTCTAGATGATTTGATATGATCATCTTCTTCATCTTCCACCATATTCCCTTCATCATCATCAGAATCATCATCCTCTTCTTTCAACAAAGAAGCATCCCATAAACGAATATACTCATCATGACTTATACTACCAACCATATTCCTATTACAACTCCACCCCAAACCCTCTATAGGAAAACCATCATGACTACCTAATACACCCAATAATGCATTCGGCAATAGTTGTACACATCGTACCAACCCATCACTACTACCAGTTAATACTGTATCTTCATCAATTTTTAGTAATGCGTCAATACTCTGTGGATGACCCGGAAACCGATCCGATATATCACCCCATATATTATACGAGAATAGAGATAATATACCCTGTTGTGATCCACATAATAATTTGGTCGAATTCTTAAGTAGTACTAAACTTAGTAATTCATCTTCTTGATTGTCTGATTTGACATATCCATGTTTTTCCCATGTTGTTGTTGATGATGTATTATTCTTTTGTTCTAATGATGATATTGGTTGATGTGGATCAATATCAGGTAAACTAATACATCGTGATGTTCCTCCCTTTTTATTGATATATCGTATATCAAAAACAGATAATGTTCCATCGGCTGATGATGCAAAGAGTGTAGTACCATCAATATTCGTTTCAAAGTCGGTTATATAATCATGATTAACCTTCCAATGTTGTATACATCCTGTTGGTAACTTCATTAGATTGTCAAATGGATTACTACCACTCTGACTGTTATGATTTTGATTGCTATTGTTATTGCCGCAGATTCTAGTATCCCATAATCGCACCGTACCTACATCATCACCGGTAACAATCGCCGCGCCACACGGAGAAGAATGTGGTAATTGAAACATCTTATTAATACCAACATTATGTGCATTATCAATAGACCAAAGAATTGGATTGTTCGACGATTGATTATCTTTGTTGTGAAATTGGTTTAAACTATTGCAGGCACGTTCTGAATCTAAACATTTCAGTGATCCATTATTGCATGCTGTGTATATATATTCACCTCCTCTTGTATTATCACCATCGTCATTATTATTTGAAAGAGGAGAGTTTGAGAATAGGACACATCTACAGCTTGGACCTTGAGTTGCTTTACTTGTTGCAGTTGTTGTTGTTGAGTCACTCTTGGCAAGCATCTTAGTATCCATCTTAGATTGAGGTACCTCCTTGGCAACAGTAATTGATGCCAATATAGTATCTGCTACTTCATTATCATCACTATCCATACTATCATCATCGTCATCATCATTATTATTATTCTTCGAGTCGTCTTCCTTCAAGTTTGGTAAAGGCGGGGCAATGAGATCATGTATCTCAATCGTTCCATCGACCAAGCCAGCCGCTACGATTTCCTTGTGGGGATGGAATGATATAGATAGCGGTTGTGCTGAGCACTCGATTGATGGTAGGGGCGTTGCCATGGTTTCTCCTCTCAACAAAACACAATAACAAAGACCTCTTGCTCTCCAACTAATAACTAACCACTCTTGGTCGTCATCGAGCACCACCATCAAAATTATTAATGGTTGGCCATAAATGCCTCCGCTTGTAAGCTGAATGAAGTTCACCATGAAACGACAGACAGACCACCATTGAGACTGATATTATGAGTCTGTAGTCTATGAGCTGCATTTGATCGATGCTATTGTTGTGTTATTGTTTTGATATTTAGAGTATATACCATTCGTAGAGGAAGTCTAATATATATATATTTCTGAGAAAAGTTTTATTCGCAGGATACCATTTACTGCAATCAAAGTCCAACCTACGACTAATTGCAACTACAAACTAAAGATACAACCAATCAAAATGATGGAAGAAGCACCAAAAATTGAGAGGGTTGTAGCATCACAGGGAATATCAATCTCCGACACAGCTAAAATACTAACATCCTATCTCTCAAAAGTTAATCATCATACTCAAGGGATCAATTTTAATGAAACATCAAAAGATGATAATGCAAATCTTGATTATGACGAAGATGCAAACAATAAAAGTCCAATTCGTAAAAGTAAACAAGAACGTGAAGAGGATGCCTTAATAGCACAAATGGATCAATTAGCGAATAGTAAATCATCGGGCATGATATCAGATGATATATATGAACGTTTGAAACAAATCACTCAATCAATTACTGCTGAAGTTGAGGGAAGGACGATAAGCGCATGTGGTTTAGATAATGATAACAAAGAACAGAATGAGGGTAGTGATGATAATGTCAATGAAACTACTGATGATGGGGCAAATGATTTCCGAGCTGGATTAGAACAGTTGGACAAGCAAAACAAGCAGCAACAAGAACAGCAGCAAGCCGACACAACCCCAAAAAGTCATAGAGAGAAGAAGAAGGCAAAGAAGGATAAGAAAGCAGCAAAGAAAGCCAAGAAAGAAGCAAAACGGAAGGCAAAGGAAATGGAAGAAGATGAATCTATCACAACTGATATTCCTCTTCATAGGAAAAAGAAGATATATTGAATGGCAGAGTAGTGTTGATACTAAGAAGCACGATCAATGTATCAAAGTAAATGTATTAAACTATGTAGAATAAGACGAGAATATAACTTTCTTATGATATGTAACTCTCTAGAGGTATGTTCAAAGTCATCTCCGGCTTAAGTCTGTGAAGTTAGACAGTGAAACGGTCGTTAAATCGCCAATTCCGCTTAAGTCAATTGCTGAGTGTGTGGGCCCCTAATAGTACTTTTCTTGCCTATTGATATCAGGTGCTCTTTGGATTGAGATACATCACGCAGCAGCTAACGAGCTTCTTGTCGTATCAAGTTGTGCAGCATAATGTAGTGTTAATATTGTAATGCTATTGGGTAGCACACCCATTACAATTACTTCGTAGAATACAAATCAATACAAACAAAATGAATCAAGGTAGATACCGCGCTCTTTATCTCTTAATCAATTTAGCAGAGTATAATACGACTCTATATGCTCTACTTTCTTTCTCTTTGCAATGGGTACCACAGTCTCTTACTCACTTAAAGATCATCTTTACCAAACATGTAATAATTTATCATATTATCATAAGGGATATCGCGCTCTCATTCAGCATCCCTCTGGCCTGCGGCCAGAGGGATGCTGAATGGTTCGCGCTATTCTTAATATTAAAGGCCAATTTATAACTTTTCCAATAAATTCAATTCATACTGTTGATTTCCCTTCCATTATTTGTATAGCAATGTGATACAACAAAACATTTTATGCCGCCAATAATTTATGCTATCATGTGTTATTTTGTACCTTTCATCAATATCGTATCCATCTATGGTCTATGCCAAACCATACTGGATTTGCAATAGAACCCCTTAATATATACCCACAGTTAGCTGTCGTATGCAATCTCTGTTGATAGTATAGTAGTAGTATTGATCCGTGTAGAGTTGCGTTAATCCAGCATCACAATTATTCGATAAATGAGAGAGGTAGCACATGCCATCGATGTAGGCTCATCTCGGATGTGGGAAGTAAAACAATATCCGGCGTTTTAGTAGTACATAATTCCTCAAGGATATCGCGTAGACAGCTATCAGGCAGCTCATAGACATCACATGGGGTAGGCCACTCGGTGATACTCTCCAATTTTTGGACTCGGCTGATGTGTGCATTGATTGTGTAGTAACTAAAGAAGAAGTTGCGGCGTATATCTCTGGCGGATATTGTACAATGATACATCGTTTTGATATCCCTGAATATAAGTTGTGCTTTGGGGGTACCATATGTAGCGGTCTCGTAATGTGTAATTTGTACTATCCCATTTACTCTGGACTCCCTACTAAGGTAAACCCGGTTCATCGCCAACTTTAGTCAAAAATGCTAACATCTTTTCAGGATTTTACCCCTACAGCTCTCACTACTACTTACATAGAAGCTTGTAAACTAATAAAGTTAATGGGATAGGATGGCCTCTAAGAAACTCAACAACCTCAATAGAAATATTAATAGAGTACATACGCGTACTCCACCACAATTAGAAACTCTTGGCGGTGCCAAATTGAAAGATACAATGGACTCGAAACCATCATTAAACAAACTCTTGGCGGCCCTCGCCTTGGGCGCACGATCTGTTAATAGTTTACCCATTAATAATAGTGATGACGATGATGATATGAATGATGAAGATAATGAATTTGCCTTCCTAAGTTCATTACCTGAATTTGCAACACTAAATAGTGAGGCACAATCATCATTATCTACATTACTTTGTGAGGCTTTGACAATTATACCCTCTGATGATAATGATAATAAAAGTGATGATGATGATGCTACCGAGTATGAATTTGATGACCCTGAATTATGGGAAAGATGTGCTGATGCCTGTGATGCATTATACGACAGAGTTAATGATTACATCACCGCAGAACAGCGTAGACGAGGAGGGATTGGGGAAGAAGAAGGTGATAATGTATTATCTGCAATTAATAATGCCTCACAACGTTCACGGAAAAATGCCACAGGGTCATACGGGCAAATGATAAATTCATTAGCATCCATGGAAAAACCGCAATATATATACCAGGGATTTGTTACACAACCACCACAAAATTCAAGAATGGAACCATTCACACCTGTTATATTATATGATGGTATTAAACAAGCCAAGTTGGATAGTGGAGAATATACAAGTAATGGACATGGATTAGATTCACGTTATAATAATGGTGGCGGTGAGGGGGAGAATAAGGATTATACACGTCGTAAATACACGCCCGACATGATTACACCAAAGTTTCATTATGAACATCCATATAAGGATGAGATTGAAACATTGGAATATCGGTCGTGGCAATTGGAAGCATTGGCTGTCCAATCAAAAACTGTAGAGCAAATTAAACAAGATAATAATAAGGATGGGGATGGCGTATGGATTGATAATGAAGATGATTTGGAACAATTATGTGCACGTATTACGGAAGGACAGGAAAATGGTGATATCTTTGAAATTGCATTAGATTTGGAGGCTCATTCACATCGTACCTTTGCTGGATTTGTATGTCTAGTTCAGTTGAGTATACGTCGACCGTCTACCAATACTACTGCTGAGGAACAGTCTACATCCTCCCCGCCTACTGTTGAAACGGGATATGACTTTTTAATTGATGCGCTATCCTTACGTCATGCAATACCCACCCATCTCGGACCTATATTAGCCAATCCTGATATACTCAAGGTTATGCATGGTGCAGATTCAGATATTCCGTGGCTTCAACGTGACTTTGGTTGTTACATTGTTAACCTTTTTGATTCCGGCCGGGCGGCACGTGCACTTAAATTCCCATCAGCAGGCTTGGCATATTTATTAAGAAAGTATGCAGGCATTGAGGCCGATAAAGTGCATCAATTAAGTGATTGGAGGAGACGACCACTTCCCGAGGATATGAGAGCATATGCTGCAAGTGACACACGATACTTGTTGGATATTTATGATCAATTACGGTTGGAACTTGACAAGCATACGATGAAGGATGTAACCATCATGGCAGTTTTGGATAGGAGTAAACAAGTTTGTTTAATTCGATATGATAAGGAACCATTCCGGCCTTCGGGATATGTTACTCTCATGGATGGGAGAAACACACGTCGCAAAAGTAAATCTTCCAAGGTTACATCAGAATTATCAACACAGCAGGAGGCAGTATTAAAGGCATTATATGACTGGCGCGACAAGACTGCTCGACAGGAGGATGAATCCGTGCAGTATGTATGCTCAAATGCTGCATTACTAAGAATCGCCTCAAATAAACCAGTTACTGTTTCGGCACTACAGAAGCTTGTTAATCCAGCACCGCCGCTTGTTATGAGACGGAGTCAGGAAATATTGGCTGCTATCAAGACTTCAGTTGAAGCCACTGCTGGGTCTTCTGATCAGCCTGCCTCATCCCTTCAAAAAGCTTCTTCCCTTCAGAAAGCTTCTTCTCTCCAAGCTGCCATGAAAAAGGATGAAGTTGAAGAAGAGACAAGCGAAAAGAAGACAACTAAATCAGCACTACCACCAGAAATCCGACGTCGTGAAATGCTTAGTCCAATCCTTGGAGCTGAGTCGCTATATCAACAGGCAGGCTGGCTCACACCCACGGAGCAAGCTGGAGCTGGAGATGATTCTGATTCGGACTCCGAAGACGATGCAGAACTTACTAAATTCTTGGATGTTAACGATGCCAATCAGGGCTATTCGGCGACTCATCATTCATCTCATGGTATTGAAATGTCTCCACCGTCGTTGGTAAATGATTCAAATATAGCGAAACGGGCAAGTCATACTGACGGTCTTGGGACTGTTCGCGCTGCATCAGGAACTACTGGCTCCGAAGAAGATGTCAGAGTTGCTCAACGGAGTGCTGATTTGATTCAGAAGGAGATGATAAACACGGCAGAAGAAAGTGGCGTTGCTGGCAAGTTTGGCAATGGATTTAGTCTAATTGATTTAATCAGGCCTATACCAAATGCCGAGCTTGATAAGGATCAAGAGACAAATGAGGATCCTGCAGACGAGGAGGCCGTCGGTGCCGAGGGAGAGGAGGAAATGGTCATTCCAAAGAGCATGAAAGAAATCTACCATTTAAGTAATGCCAACCGCCGAAAGACTGGCACAAAGGAGAAACCCACACTGCAATTCCCAGGTAGTGATGGAGACAACCGATTAGGCGATCGTATACAAAACAAGGCAGAAGATGACATCAAGCAAGCTGAAGAAGTTATTGCTTCACGAGGGGGCCCAGGCGGATACTTTGGTGGAGGCAGTAGCAATAGCAAACGTCAACGAACAGCACCAGGAAAAGAAGGAGACATCAACTTGATGTGCAAGTTAGGATGGGTAAAGGGTAGGAAGGATGCAGAGCAGTTGGGAGTAGTGAATGGGATTGATCAACAGCATCCTTCAGAAAAGGAAAGACACAGCCATGGTGAAAAGAATAAGTCATCTGGTGGTAGTAATTACTACTCTTCAAACAGGGGAAACAGCAATATAGGAGCATATGATCCCAATTCATCGCGTTCTTCTAACCCCTTTTTCAAAGGGAGTGCCACCAGTGCATCATCCTTACTGAATGCCTCCAAAGGCAAGTCTTACAAATCATCAAGGAATAAGAAACGTTGATAATTATTACTTAGTGTTACATGTATTGGTACCTTTATCCTTCTACCTATTTATATCATTTGTCATCTTACTACTTACTTGTAGCATCAGTTTTGTTTCGCTTAGCCTTCTCTCTTTCATCAAAGAATGGTAAGATTGAGTCCGAGAGAGCGTGTCTGAGTAACGCCCCACCATCTACATAAATTGGCTTACTACATGTAATGAAGGAGGCCCTTTTGGATGCCAAGAAAGCCACAAGCTCGCCTACCTCTTCTGGCTTACCAGCTCTCTTCATGGCATGAGAAGAAGATACATCATCGAGAAAGCGTTTTCCGTCATTTAGACTGGCAATTGCTGGGGTATCGATTAAGCCAGGAGCTACACTGTATACTCGTAACCCAAGAGGAGCATATTCAAGGGCTAATTGTTTGAGTGAGTGATCAACTGCTGCTTTGCATATGGCATAGATTGCTGCTCCAGGATGCCCCATTACTCCCGCTATTGACGATAGTCCAATAAAGACTCCTCCTCGATCACTCTTGAGAAGAGCCTTTCTTGTGTATCTGAATGATTGCATCATACCCTCAACATGTATACTCATGCTATCTCTCAAGCTTCATTCCAATCCCCCGAATCAAATAGTCGTTCGAATGAGCCATAAGAGTTCTGTCCAAAATACTGAAGTTGTTTTGTCATTCAGAATCAAAGATATACGAGCAAACAAATAGTGAAAGATCAACTCACCCCTGGACAATACACTACTAGATCTACACTATCCCCTCCCAATATAGATATTGCTTCTTCTACACCCCTTTCCACATTATCAGCTTTTGACGCATCCATTACTACGGCATGACAATGCTCTTTTCCTTCGATAGCATTGAGCAATTTATCTTTTGTTCTTGATATATACACAACATGTGCACCTCTAGATTCAAGTATGTCTGCTATACTCCTACCAATACCATATGATGCTCCAACTATTATACACTTTCGTCCACTTTGAGGAGAGGATGTGGGGTAGAGGTAGAGAGGGGGGAGATAAAGATATCAATGATGAGAACTTGACTAACATACATTTCGATGCAACATATTGTAGTTCTCACCGATGATCTTCTGGCATTCTGTTGTTTCGTCGATCCTTTTACTTTATATGAGATCAAGTAGACTAATGATCAATATTGTGCTAAGATCCTCCTCAATCATTGCAGCATGCAGAGAGAGATACTACATCTCATGTCGGCAAAATATCTTGAGTTGATTGATGCAAAAAATAAAAGATATTGGCATTGGTATCCTTCATCTCCCCCTACTGCCACTAGGTACTTACGATATTATAGTAGCATTTATTGGTGTTAATCATCCCCGCTCTCTCTTCAATTTGACATAAACTATGCGTAGTATATGTCTTCTTCAAAAGATGGCTGCACGTCGTCGGCGGTGTTCATTTGTATTATCGATACCAAAGATACATCCAAAAATATTCATCAAACAAACACATAACATCAACAATACACAAACGAGATATTATATATGTCCTACTCAACAAACATACCAAAGTAGTAGTACATTTCTCAATGAAGATAAGACTTTTAAACCTGGAGAACGGATAACAATCTCTCCCGGTGGAATGCCACAAAAGAAGCAGCAGAAGAAAAAGAAACCAACACAAGATCGACCATTCATCGACCGTATCAATCTCAAAACAAGAGGAGGCAATGGTGGCAAAGGCTGCTTATCATTTCATAGAATAGGTGCATACAAGAAGAAACCAAGTGGTGGTCATGGTGGCAAAGGGGGAAATATATATCTAATAACTGATCCCACATTATCTTCATTAAAGATGGAAAAACATCATTATACAGGACAAGATGGTGGGCGGGGTGGTACTAATGCAATGCAGGGTAAGAATGGCAAAGATTTATATGTTCGAGTTCCGTGTGGTGTAGTTGTTCGGAAAGTATTGGATTGGGATGAGATGGAAAAGATTTACAGTACTTCTAGTGAGAATGAAGAAGAAGGAGAGTCGTTTACTGATGGATCACCATTGGATGACAATATACATTTATTCGACAATGACATACCTGATTATGATATGAATAGTGATGATGAAGATGCTAATGAAAATGTAGAAGAGCTAGAAGAGCTGGAAGATGATCTTAGTATGCAGTTAGAGGCATCATCCTCGGATGAAATAGAAGACGATATAAATAGTGACGAAGATAGCATTGGTGAGAGCAATGAAGAAGATCAAGATGAGGAAGAAGAAGATTTTGACACCTACTATGCAAGATTGCAATCATCAAAGAAGAGACAACGAAAGCGCGCAAGAAAGCCTCGTAAAGGCGGCAGCGAGCCATTAGATTATGATGAAGTAGTTGATACCGGAATTCGATCGGATGACGGATACTTTCATTGGAGTTCACCAGAACAGGCAATTGATGGTAGCGACGAGATGATGGCATCAACAGCATATCCAAACTATGAATTTGAGACCCCAATGCGCAAAACTATCTTTCTTGCCGATCTTGACAAACCAAACTCATCATTACTTGTTGCTAAGGGAGGGAAGGCAGGTGTAGGCAATCAAGCTTATGCAAATCGTCCGCACTTTGATGGTATGGGTGCAAATGCTGCTAAGAAGTCAGTAGCAGGTATCGGACAAAGCACCTATCTAGAATTGGAATTGAAGTTGATCGCCGATGTAGGATTAGTGGGCTTTCCCAATGCTGGTAAAAGCAGTCTTCTCTCAGCTATGAGCCGCGCAAGGCCGAAGATTGCTTCCTATCCATTCACAACACTACACCCGCTTGTTGGGTCAATACAGTTTAGAGATGGATATAAGATAGTCATGGCGGATGTCCCTGGTTTAGTCGCCGGTGCAGCTTCCGGAAAAGGGAGAGGCATAGAATTCTTAAGACATATCGAAAGAACAAAAGCACTTGTATACATGGTAGATGGAGTAGGTGTGGATGGTAGAGATCCTGTAAACGACTTGAAGATTCTAGGAAAAGAACTGCAAGAATACGGTAGTAGTGGTATCTTTGGAGAGAATGAAATGGGCGGTGATGAAGGAGAATATGGCGAGGAAATGAGAAGACGGCGCAGAGAGATTATGAACCGACCTTCTCTCATATTAGCAAACAAGATGGATCTAGTATCTGAAGAAGAGGCTGAAATGGGAAGAAGAGAAGAGCTTTTGTTTCAGTTGAGTCAAGCTGCCAAAGAAGTTGGTATTGTTTGTGATCACAGCGATGTGTTCGGAATTAGTGCAGGCGTTAGTGGAGAAGGCTTGAGAGGGATATCCAAAAGACTTAGAGAAGTCGTCAAGGATGTAGATAATAATTAAGTAGTATATGAATATAGACTATCTCACTTCATTATGGCCAGCCGTCATCTCGGCCGTCATCTCAACCAACCATATAATCATAATATAGCTAGCCGTCATCTCAGCCTGCATGCACACTCTATTCCTCAAGGGGGAATAAAAGGATACCTGTACTCATAACCTTTTGCAAAGATTTTTTGTGTGAGATTGTGTGGTACGGTGGAAGCTTGCAATAGGAGTATTCAAATCATATCATATCATACCCAACGATAGTATAATATAATAGGTCAACACTATTATATTTTTATCCGATTAACCCCGCTGCTTAAACAAAATAATAATACTTATTAAAAAACATAAGATATGCCTCGATCACCAAAATCTAAAAAATCTCCCGAGGCAATACCAATGCCATTCTCTTGGCCACCATTCACCCGTACTGATTGGGATGATCGTGCCAATGCTTTACTTAATTCACTATCTATGATGGGACATGAGGATGAGGGGTATGCATCCGTACCGGCCGCTCTTAATTTAAGTCAAGGTGCATTAGAAAAGGCTGTCGAGGGTAGAGTAGCTAGTAGTTTAGATTTAACACAATTGCCAAAGATTGAGGTTGTTGGGAGTACCGCAGATGGTATTAAACAGGAAGATAAAAAAGAAGGAGGGAGTGTGGATAAAGATGTAAAGGCGGAGGGAAAAGTGGATGGGGTGAACGATACCAATATGGCTGAGGGTGGGACTAATGGAGATCTTAATGCTCCCATCAAGCGAGCTAAGGTTCTTAAAACATACGAGCATCGTCGTAGGTTTATTTGTAAACAACTGGACTTGATGAGAAATACTGTTGGGGGTGGTCGATCGGGCCGGAAGGGACGTGCCGAATGTGGTGCCTTCTTTCGACATGTACTTGATTTATTAGATACTCAATATGAGGCAGCATTGGCCGCCGAGACTGATGAGACAATCATCAATGAAATCAAGGGAAGGTATGTCAAGGGGTTGAGTATCAAGAAGGGCGATGATGATTCTAGTTCAGAAGAGGAAGAAGAGGATCCCAGAGATATTGTAGCAACTGCTTCTGAGTTAGAAAGTGAAGCAGAATCAGTGGAGATTCCTAAGGAGGTCCCCAAGAAACGCCCTCGCGGCCGTCCAAAGGGATTCTCTCCCAAGAAGGAACGTGAGAGAAAACTCAGGGAGGCGGCAGAACTGGCAGCTAAGGAGGCGGCGGAAAAGGGGGAATCGCCTGCAATGAACGAACAAGAGTTCTTCGATCAACACAATGATTTGTGTGAGGTGTGTAACAAACCTGGTGAATTACTATGTTGCGCCACTTGTAACCTCGTCTTCCATGTTGGTTGTACTCGTCCGAAGTTAACCGAGGAACCACCCGATGATTGGAATTGCTCATACTGCGTTGCATCTGGAGTCCTAGGTGGGAAGAAGGATAGCAAGAAACGTCGAGTGGCTTCTCAGGCTTGTAGGGATATGGAGAAGATGAGGCGTGTATTAAAGGTACCTGAGAGGCAGAAGCCTAATCCCAGAGCTGCAAGCTTTACTGAGGAAGATACATCTAATGATGAAAAGCCCGTCGCCAAGAAACGTGGTCCCCGGAAGTATAGGACTGGTCCACGACCTCCACTCGAAGATGCAGCAGCCGCTGGTTGTCGTAAGTGCCAAAAGGAGCTCGAGACGGGGGAGAAGACTCGTAAGATGCACGATGATGATTGTCCTCGTAAATTCCAAGCCCCTGGCAGGCCTGCGCAATCACCTAGCAAGGGCGATGATGATGACACTGATGAAGTTGAAGAATCTGGAGTCGAAGAATCTGAAGAGGAGGAAGAGGAGGTAAGTTCTTATGAGGGTATGGTATTATTTCTGTATCTTTACAACATATCACTAAAGTTTATCTATATTTATCATTAACTCAGGAGGAAGAAGAGGAGGAGGAGGAGGAGGAAGAAGAAGAGGAGGAAGAAGAAGAAGAAAGTGAGGAGGAACCCAAAGGAGAAGTGGAAGCTCCATCGGATCCAAATAAGCGTCGAAGAGATGGCAAACACCATATATCTCTTGATGTTGCCGCTAAGGCTGGGTGCGCCAAATGCAAGCTGGAATTGGAAACGGGGGAGAAGACTCGTCAGGCACACGATGAGGAGTGTCCTAGGAAGTTTCGTACAATTGGGGGCGATCGAAGTGGTAATCGTTCTATCCCCAAAGCTAACAAACCCAAGAAATCACCCAAGAAACCCGAGTCTGCTGCGAAGAAGAAGAAAAAGGAAATTGTTGCTGATGCTCCAGCACCCAAGCGTAGAGGACGTCCTCCGTCCAACAAGCCAAAGGAGCCGCCCCCTCCAACCAAGAACAAGGTAGGACGTCCAGCCAAACGAGGGCGTGGAAAAACTGCCAATATTAATGTAAGTATTGAGGTCGCAGCCGAATCAGGATGTATCAAGTGCGTGGAAGAGTTGAAAACTGGACTTAAGACGCGCAAGGAACACGATCAAGCATGTCCTCGTAAGTGGAGGGCATCGGGAAAGACTCCTCCTGGCGAAGGAAAGGCTGCTGAAAGGTCTTCTTCCCGTAAGAATAAGCGTTCAAGAGATCAAATGGAGGACACTGATGATGACGTTCAACCTGCCATTGCTACAAGTAATACAGCCGAGGAAGATGCTATTGCAGGCCTTGATGCTCTTGGAGATCTTGCAACTATGGCAATGGAACAGGATAATAAGACTGATGAAGGAGATACTGGGGATGAGGCAAAGGCTTTAAGGGGAGGAGGGGAGACTGCTGGAGATTTCAGGTGGGAGGACAATAGTAATGATGATATTGTGGCCGAAGAAGTTACATCTTTGGATGATGTTGTTGCTGATGTTGCCACATCTACATCATCAAATAAAATGGACATTGATGAAGAGGAACAACCTAAACCCTTGCGTGGTGGCGGTCGGACAAGGAAGTCGTCTTTGTCTTCGCTCAAAGTTGATGATGGCGAGGTACAACCTGGTAATATGGATGTTGATGCTTCTTCCGACATGACAGTATCAGCACCAGATACCCCTCTGAACAATAGTGCATCACTTTCCAAACGTGAGCTTGGCGCTTTGACTGTTCCTACCCCATTGAAACTCGGCGATGAGAGTGATTTGACATATGCCAACAATGGCCGTGTCCAACGCTCTCGTAAGAAGCCAGCAGTATTTGATCCTGAAGATGGACCTGCTCGTGAATGGGGAGCTAACGATGATAATAGTGGTGATAGTCCTAGCGATCAAGGAGCACCAGAACTACTTAGGGGTGGAGCTCGTCCTAAGGGTTGGAGCTCCGTCGCAGCACTGAAAGCGGAAGCACCACTTCCTACTGCCACAAAACGGCGCGGAAGACCTCCCAAAGAAGCTGTTGCAGCAAATTTGGCAGCCGAGGCCCCACTTCCTGCTTCACCTAAACGACGTGGTCGACCACCAAAGAACTTGGATAGCGAATCACAAAAGAAGGATGATAAAAAATCAACACCAACCAAGCCAAGAAGCAATAGTGCTGCTTCATTGAATAACAAGCCAAGTGCTCTCTTTGACTGTCCCGTTTGTTTGGATCTAACCAAGATTAAAGTGTGCTGCTTCTGTGCTTGTCGTATCTGTTTCAACAAGTTTGGTAAAGAACAGACCATGTTGTGTGACAAATGTGATCAGGAGTATCACACATTCTGTTTGGGATTAGATAAGATTCCAGATGGTGGGTTTGAATGCCCAGCTTGTATTGCTGATGGAGAAAAGCAAGCGAAGGCCGAGATAAGAAGGAAGGAGCGCGAAGAGAAGAAGAGGATCGAAGCGGAAAAACTTCGGGAAACGGAGGAAAAGAAAGCCATTATCAAAGCTCAGCGTAAGGCAGCATATGCTAAGAAAAAGGAAGAAGAAGCAGAGGCGAGGCGCATTCATCTTGAGAAGCGCAAGATTTCGTATCAAAAACGCAAGACGAGGGATGCTGAAATTAAAGCTCAGGGAGGCGTTCCCGTCCGGGGCAGAGGGCCAGGACGTCCTACAAAGGCAGAGTTGCAGGCAAGAGATTCCTCTGAAGATTATGAACCATTGCCAAAACGAAGAGGTCGACCTCCTGCAGGTAAGTATTATTTCCTCATCATGCTTATGAAGTGCTTGTTCTCTGACTGACATCATCTTTCTTTGCTTTTTGAAAGGAGGTTGGCCACCTGCAGAAGCAGCACCGAAGCGTCGTGGAAGACCACCAGCTGGCGGTTGGCCACCAGAGGAACAAGCGCCAAAACGTATGGGCCGTCCACCAAAGGGTGGTGGTCGCAGCAAATCTCTACCGCCAGATAGTATGTACTTGGATGCAACTCTTGATTCAGATCGCAGCCGTAGTGGTCGTAAGATTAAACATCATGTCTTTCATGACGAAGTGGAGGGTGGTGGGCTCAAGTACAAGCATGGTGGATTGAATAAGTTCAAGTCCGATGGCATGGGAGCAGATTATGTATCCGAGCGTAGATCTGCAGTGGCCGCCAAGAGTGCCATATCGAGACGGGGTAGGTCAGTTGAACCGAGGAAGGATGGAAGGAGGAAACCTGGGGCTAGGGAGTGTATGATAATATCAAGAAAGTTTGATGATGGTGTGATTGAGCAAAAGTACTTTGATGTATTGTTGGATTATACAACGAGAGGCAAAGTAGATCACTTAGTCCGTATCAGGGAACGAATGGATGAACATTCACGCTATCTCGAAGCCCAGCTTGCAGGCTTGGAGGCACTTGTGAAGGAGAAGGGAGAGTTGAATATCAAAGTTCCTCCTGGTCGGCCGCCTAACACAGAGAAACAATCAGCACGTTAAGATATTGATGTTGGGGCGTATAGTTGTATTGATATGAGAGTAAGATGTGTGTTTTGGGGGAAGGGGTTAGTGTTTGTGTGTAGTGTAAAATCGGCTAGCTACTAGCCATAAGAGTAGATTCAATTCGTTTAGTGAACGTGATGATGATTCTTTCATATTCTAGTATGATTATGATGTTCGTGTAAATTGACTAGCTCGCCGTCGATACTCAAGTTCTCAAGTTCGTGAAACCAGAATCCTGCCGCTATTATAAAGTATACTCCGAGTAAGTATGCACCGACTAACCAGTTCGTTGTCCCTCCTTGCAATACAGCAGCTATTGAAACAACACTAAAGATCAGACATGCAGTTTCAAATCCTCTAAAGAATAAGGACATGCTCCTGTCCATAGCCCATCCAATCAAAACACTTCCCGGGAGCACAAACAAAGCAATCTGAACAGCACTGCCAACTGTGATACCAACACAGAGATCCATCTCATTCCTATAAGCAAAGATTAAGGCAGATACTTGCTCAGCAATGTTGGAAAAGTATGGCAGTATCACTAGTGACGTGAAGACTTCACTAATGTGCATTCTGTATGCAAATCCATCTATAGTATCAACTAATATATCACTCATGGCAGATATAGACAATGTAATGACAAATAGCCATAGTAGACCCGCTCTGAAGGACATGTGGACTGCGAATGGAAGTGACAAATAATGAGAATGTGGATCACAAATGTTATGACAGCCAAAGAGTATAATAAAAGTGACGTACCTTCTTCCTCAGGTTCTACCTCTCTAGTAATATCTACTGACATTATGTACGGTTCTTCATCAGACCCATCAGAACAGTGACTTTTATTAGAAGCGGCAGGCCGTCTTCCATTTGTTATACTCTGTTCTGTTGTTAATAGAAGCCCTTCTTGATCACTACTTCCTTCTTCTTGATTTCGTTTGTTTGGTGAAGAATTACTTACTCGTCTTCGATGATTGCTACTGCTACTCGCATTACTTACATTATCATTATCTTTCATATTCCGTCCGCCAAGATCTGAACGACATTGAGGGATGCCAATACCCTGATCATTAGGTTTGTTTCTTATATAATCGGGTAATGATTGACTTGTGGAGTGAGGTGACAGTTCAATCTCATTAATGGGAGACAATTTGTTTAGCTGTTGATACTGTCCTCGTTCATTTATTGTGTTGCTGTTATTGTTACTCTCTTCATCATTTTGCGCATACCCTCTGAACAAACGATGACAGAACTTATTTTTCCGTGCCTTCTTCTTCCTTTTCTTATGCACAGGTCTGTGTTGCAAAGGCTGAGTGACAGCCTCCTCGTCATCACTTCCAATTGTTCTCATCTCTGTTTCATCCTCCTCTTCTTCCTCTTCCAAATCATCAAATTCATCACTATGTGATCCAAGTTGAAACAGCAGATATAATAAATATCCCATAATCATAATAACAGCATTAAATCTTGAAAATCCAACCATACTAAAAGTAGGTCCATCATTAATATCACTTTTACCATCACCATTCTTATCTATGTATTCTTTTTCTTCGGTACCCATTATCATTTCATCACTAAGCATTAATGCCGCCGGCAATGCAAGTCCTGCAACCGCTAACATTAACATACCTATACTAGCATTACCACTAACAATACGTAGCTTTTGTACTTGATATCGTAATCCACCAATGAAACAACTTAATCCAAAAACGAATAATAAGTTTGTTAACATGCTACCCAATAATGTTAACTGTACGACTCTATAATATCCCTCCTGTAATGCTGCACCACTAATTAGTAACTCGGGTGCATTACCAAATGTGGCATTAAGTAACGCCCCGATAGTTTGATTGGTATGTAATGCAACCTCTTCAGTAACGAATGATAATCGCTCTGCTAATGGTATTAATGTTAATCCTGCTAATATGAAACAGACTGATTCTCCAAATATACCAGTTTTGCCAACTAGGGCTACTGGGCCAAAGATTAATAGCCATGTTAACTTTGATTTGAATATTAAGTTGGTTGATAATAGTATATCATTTTGTATATTGGATAGTAGTATTGACCACTGTGGTTGATTTGTGTATACTGTTGATGATGATGTAGATGTAGATGAAAACATTGATCTGTTGAACATGGTGTGATATTATCAAGGTCAAGAGGCTGATAATGATAAAAATTCAAAAGGAACCAGATCAACAATCTATAATAATGTCCAAGTCGTCTACTACTTCTCAATGTGATAATACCTTAACCCCCCTGCTATCTCTTCAGGCCATCTGTTGCTCGCTATCCCTAGGAGATATCTCGTAAGCCACATATTATCATCATCGTTCAAAAACACTCTATATGTCTTAACAAAGGATACCGAAGGGCTATTATCGCCTCCGTCGCCGGCCACATGCTAATGCCAATTGATGATGGAGACGAGATATGAAGCAACTAATAATAAGATGGTGGTATGAGAGTTAGTAGTGATATGGTAAAATGAGAACATGGTGGCCATTTTGGCGTCGAGAACGTCATCAAAGCAGTGACAATCATAAGACAATTTTGTCAGATGATGAAACATCTTTCTCTAAACAAATACTTGATGGGTTGGGAAGAGGTGAGAATGAGATAGAACTAAGTATATCGACAGAACCACATTATTCAGAAGATAAAGATATTGTGCACATACGACAAAGTGAAACATGGGATTGTGGTAAGTTTTAGTTGCAAATCTCGTACACACTCCATAATACCTAATAACGACCTTGAATCATGTTATCAGGACTAACATGTATACAGATGATTCTGCAGTGGTTGAGAGAAAGTAATACCGATAATGAAGAAAAAGATCAAATAAATGTTGATGATGAAGAAAAAAATCGTCCACAAAACAAAGCAGCAATAGCAGATCATCTACGGTTAGAAAAGAACTGGTTGATAGAATACATTGCAACAGAATCTATATGGACTATTGATTTAGTCATGCTTTTGCAACTTATTATATCGGATGGTATAAATAGTAATGATGAGGAAGAAGAACACTCATCAACAACTATCAGTCATGAACAATATACATTCTCATACCTCTTTTGCTCTACAAAGTTTGGTGTTAACAAAACATACAATAACATTGGATATTACAAGGGTGCATTCACTTCAGATGAGATACGAGTTAATAATCTATTTGACATTGCAGAGAAACAAGTCCTGCCACTACTTGAAACATTTACTACTAATTTGACTTTACAAGTTTTGGTGAATATTGTATCAAGAAAGGGCGTTGTGGCAATCGTTTTGCTGGACAATCGTATACTCAAGAATGAAAGTAATGGAGCATCAACATACTGTGGACATTATGTGATTCTATGTGGTATAAGCCGAGATGAAAATGATATAAAATGTGCACAAGTGAATGCAGCTTCTGAGGAAGAAGTACGGAATGATGATCGGTATGACTTCTGTTTGGTACTGAAGAATCCAGGAATATACAAACAAGTCGAATATGTATCACCGTGTGTCTTTGATAAGGCAAGGCAAGCAAAGGGCACAGATCAAGATGTAATATTTATAGCTAAGCTATTCCCGAGCTAAGGATATAACATATAATTTAGCATATAAAATGTATCCTATGGATATGAACCAAGAATTCGCAATAAAATCTTCATGATGAATATACCTCCCTTACTTCTTATGTATCACTAAGGCAGACTGGAGCAAGATAAAGATATGGCGGCGAAGAGAGAGAGGAGATCCATGAGCGTTAAGTCCTTGCAGCAAGGGCTCAGGGTCTCAGTCACGACCGACTGATGGACTGGTATCCTAGGATACCCTATTTAGTCGGTGAAAAAATGAAATGACTGACCATAAAAGTCGAGCCGCCTCGTATACTATTACTAGCCCTCAACGATGGCACCATCCCCGCTATTGATGGACGATATATTCAAACAGGAAGAAGAGGAGGATGAAGAGACAGGTGCCGACTTGAGCTGTGAAGTCTCTCGTGCGAGCTCAGGTAAGTAAATTTACACCTACAAAAATGAAATGTTTATGTAATTAGCAATGACTGGCAACTCAAACTATTATAATATATTCTATAACTTTATCCTACTAGGTCCTATAGATGATATCGATTTGGATCAGTTCGATCCCGATGGCGTGGACTTTGAACCGTTGCTCGTATCAGGAAGTAAGTTACAATACCCTGTTCTTTGATATATGTTTATGTAAATACTGCAATTACTCTATAGTCACTTATAATAAACTTGTCTTATCCCATTCCATATTAAGCTGGTAAAATATTAAGCTACCATGCAGGATCATTCCATGACTACGAAGGAGGAGGATCGTCAGTTCATGACGGAACAACACAGTCAGTTACTAGCAACTCGCATCAAGGAGAAACATCAGTCACTAGTGGCTCCCATTATAGCGGTAGTTTTGTATCGGTTACCTCATCTCTAACCACAATTATTGCAGCAAATGGAAATAACAAATCTATTGCAACACCACGTAGAACGAGACGGAAAGGGGATATTACATCATGTTTATCTAATCGATATATACAATTAACATTTTTACTACTATTTGCGGGGTGTTTGCTATTCGGAGGTCTTTCGAGGTTTACATCTAATGCAGATATAGACTATGATCGTCGAATACAAACGACTGTATTAAAGAATAATGATAGGGAAGATAAACTTGATGAGGATATGGGATATCAATTAGGAGGAGCACAAAACAGTTATGTCAACATTATGAATGTTGAAGAGTCTATACCGAATGCCTCCTCTTCTCATGTAATCTTCTGGGAACCATTCTACGGTCACCAATCTGCGTCCAACTTAATGGGTAACTCAATGAATATGATGACGGAATGCTTCAATAGAGAGAATTTCAAGACGAAACTTAAGAAGAACGGCAGATACGAAATACAATCTACATTATCAACACGACCTCTTTATCTATCGAGAAAGATATCAGATCAAGTGCAAGCGCCGATAACAGTATTTACACCAAACTTAAAACCTGCAGCACAAGAGTTATTTGATGAGTCACATTGCGGAGTTTTCGTTTCGATTATTCACAATCCAATCGACATATACCAACAACAGGAAGAGGTCACAACAACTAGTGATAACTTGCTCGTCAGATACTTGGCAGGAATTGAAAACGTGGAACGAAGAGTCAATAGTGCTGACTTTGATGTGGCAAGACAAGTATTAAGATCAAAGTTTATCTTAGGTTCGTGCGAGGATCCTGTTGAGTCATTGAAAAGATTTGTACGCATGATGGATGCTACTAGCGGCAGCGGTCTTAATGAGCAATGTTCAACCGCAAGACAACAATGGAATGCGGCATGTAGAAAAATGAAGGAAGTAGGAGAACAAAATAGAAGTCAAGGCAACTCTGATATACTGAGTTACATACAAGCAGAACACGAGTTTGATATATTATTGTATGAGGACTCCAAGGCTCAGTTTCTTGAGCAGAAGAGATTATTTGATAGGGATGTAATATAGATATAACATACTAGAAACTGTAAATAGACTTGTTAGAAGAAGCTTGTAAGTACATTATTGCAAAGTAGCATGCTGGACGCCACTCGTTTGTTCGCCATTTTACTCACACAACAGTAAACTCCTTGCTTGCTTTAGTGTTTGTTGTACCTAAGATGGTGGCCTTCCCTACTACACTGCTATTGGCAGCCGCCATATCGGCATGGATATTATGTATAACAGCAGCCTTTTCAACAATATCATTTGTCGGTAGGGCAGTATCATCATCGTATCATACCAGTTTATTATTCCAAACAAAAATGGATAACAAAGACAGTGCATCAGATGACATACTAACAAACACAACGTCATCAAAAGACAAAGCGGCAATAATATTCTTACATGGATTAGGTGACTCACCCGATGGATGGTCAAGTTTAACAGAGGCACTGCCAAATATGAGACCGTCGTTATCAAATCTTGATATAACATATGTGTTTCCGCCAGCTAACACAATCGCTATAACTGTTAATGGTGGCGAGAAGATGCCTGGTTGGTTTGATGTTTATGATTGGCCAATAGGTGTGGATGCTAAAGACGATCCTAAAGGACTTGCAATGTCTGTGAAACGGGTTGAAAAGGTATGATTATATGTTATATGTTATGTGCACTTTTCCCTCATTAGGTATTTGTAAATACTAACCATTTGATAATAAATAAAAGATTGTTACACAATTAAAAGAAGAAGAGGGAATAGACCCATCAAGAGTGGTATTGGGAGGATTCTCTCAAGGTGGTGCAGTGGCAATAATGTCTGCATACAATAGAAGAAAGAAGGATGCAATACCATTCGCAGGATGTATATGTATGTCTGGATGGTTGCCAATGAAAGATTATCTACATGTATCAGAATCATCTGCGACAACTCCATTATTTTGGGCGCATGGGCAGTATGATGACAAAATACCAGTTGATCAGCAAATGGTTGGTGTACACAAATTAGAAGGTGTGGGTATTGACGTCACTGCCTATGCATATCCTGTTGGCCATGAATCAACATCAAATTATGAAGAGATTGATGATATGGCAGGTTTTATAGAATCAGTACTCTGTCCACAAGAAGAATCAGATGATGAGACACCACAATACAAAAATGCCCAAGTTGATTCAGTTGTTGCTGAGGATGAGACTAATGCACTTCTCTACTACTTATGTGCTCTTGGAATGGATGATGGAATAGATGGTCAACAAAAAACAACAATTGGAGACACAATTGGGGACTTTGCTAATTTTGGTAGTAAACAGTAGCTCTATTCCATTTGCATACTCATAATCTACTTGTATGGATTCTTAATAGTGCTTACTCTGATGGAAATAATACTCTTTCAATAAATTGCGCCATTGCCTCTGTTTCTTGTGGATGAGACTGATGGCCCATCGGGTATGATTCATGTTCAACGTCGACGCCTAGTTCTGTAAGCTTTTCAACTCCGTGTGCTTGTTGTTCAAAGAGTACCTAAGGAAATAGACAAAGAGAGGGAAGAGAGATTAAAGAAGAAAGCATTAGTGGCAGCAATGAGAAAAGAAAAGAAGGCCAAGAGAGACGAAGAGAAATAAACTAAGTAACTTTTGAAATGATCAATATCAGAAAAGAGTACCTTGTCATCCCATTGTCCATGACCCCAAAACAATGGCGTTTTACTCTTGACTTCATCAGTTATTGTTAAATCATCCTTTAATGTCAGCCAACCACTTAAACATACACATCCGGCAAAGGGCGTCTTGCCCTCTACTCTTCTATGATAAGCCGCCAACAAAGCAACAGCTCCACCTTGACTAAACCCACCCACCACTACTCGTGAAGGTGGGATACCCTCTTCCTTCTGCAACTTCTCGACAGCTTCTTCAATTTTAATTGCTGCCTTTATCTTTCCTTCCCTATCATCTTTTGCTTTGATACCAATTGGCCAATCACTGTTATGCAAAGTAGACTTTGAGAAACTTCCATACAACAATAATGTACACAAAGAATTGGATAACTCACTACAAATCGAACCAACCCGGCATTTCTAAAGAGTCAGAAATATTATGAGCCAAAAAAGAAGTTGAATTTTCTTTGCACAGCACAAACATATGATAAGACCTACCTGCGCCACCATTGATAGAAATAGCCACTGTAGGGGCATGAGGGAAGACGTACTTGACATTCTCAGGACCTAACTTTTTGCTTATTGATGGTAGCTGATATTCTAATGAAGACCATCCAGCTGGTGTCTATTGAATCATTAATCGATCAAAAGTATAATAATCAATTATCATACACATGAGTATCAATTCAGTATATGTATACCACACAAATGAAAAGAAAGTAAAAAATTAGTATATCATTGGAAGCACAATATCATTTCAATAAAGTAATACCAATGTTGGTGGAGAGCCAATAGTTGTAGCACATCACATGCAACTTACATCTCCTAATCCATGAAGAAAAATCACAGCAGATTTCGAGCCACAACTTTGGGCTGTAGTAGACATTGCAGCAGTAGTTCGATATGTAGCCAACGCTGCCGATAATATAACCTTGTGTGTTATTGAGAGCATTGATAAGAGGTCGTCTACTAAGTTATCTACTACCATAATTCATTAAGTATCAGTAAGCCTAAAAAGGATACCACTGCTACATATTACGATATTAGCGTGGGCAAATTAGTGGCCGTTTTTTTTACAACATGGGATGTTATTTGTTATGTACTGAATACAATAACTAACCACGCTCCATCCACAATAAACAGATAAATAGTAGTAATAAATAAATAAAGATGGATAATGTAGTAGCCGTACCGGCGGGTGATCAAAGATTGGTATTATCAGCGATTGACAACCAACTGAATGTAGCAAAAGAATCATGGAGGCAAAAGAACAGTACTGATAAACAACCAAACAATAATAATAGCAGGGAGGAATTCTTCATGAAATGTATTGATGAAACTGGTAAATCATTAAAACAACAGATTGAATCAGTGACGGTGCCCGCAGATGAGACAGAAGTTGAACGTGTACTTGATTCATTTCAAACTCGTTTATTATCAACAAAACCATCATCTGACTGTGATGACGATGATGATGATGAATCTCTATCCTCAGTGGATGATATTAATGAAGAGATTGAATTTGATGATAATGAAATTGTGGATCAAGATGCATACAATCAAGTTAAGCAATTAAGGGCACAAGCGCGGGATATATCATCACGTATAATTTCCATCCGAGAGGAAACGGCTGGTAAGGCACTTGATATGACACGTCGTGATATTACAGAATTAATGAAGTTACATGGATTTTCAGAAAATTTAGCTGATGATACTACTAATGATAATGAAGAACAAGAAGATAATGAGGGACAAACTAGTAGTAATAATTTGAATCCAATGAATGTCGCTTTACAAACTCTATCGGCATCATTACAAAATGTTGACACAGACTTGGCAGATAAGCTTGAATCATTAAAAGAAACTATTGGTACTATTGATTCATCGGTTGAAAAGTATCAAAGGATGTCACAGGGTGATGAAAGTGCCTTGAGTCAAACAGAAAAGGCATTACTTGCAAGTAATGATGAACCAAGGCAGAGAGGAGTAATCGATTCAGCAGGAGATGACAGTGATGATTCTCCAATGAATCCAGATAAGAAGCTTGCACGGTTATTGGCTGGGGTATTATAAAGATCTATTTGTAAGGGGTTGGAGATTTCATAATATATTATGAGGGAGATGTTGGTATGTGTTATATTTTGCTTGTCTTTAAATTAGTTAGTAAGTCGGGGTAAATGTAAATTGGAAGAGTATCAAACTAACAATGGTCAGCTATTGTACATGTCTACCTATTCCCTGCTAGCTCTGTAGCTGCTCTCTATTACCATAAGGTAGGTATATCACTCACAAGTATGTACTGCTACTGCTAGGTAAAAATGAATAGGTACTAAACACACAATCCTAGAGATATGAGACAAAGGGAATAAGTTAAAGCCAAAGGGTGACCAACACCGATTCGGTCTCTCTCAATCTTCCCTACGTATGAAGCTGTTCTAACTACATAGGTGTATTCTTTAAGTATCTATATAGTCTACTACGATACCGCCTGACTTGGACTCTCATATTAGTGGTTATTAGTATAGCATCAATTGTACCACGCTGAGAATACTTTACTCAATAATTGCAAAGAATGGTGGACGAAAAGGTGTCCATTGTTGGCGGTGATGATAGGAGTACAAGTAGTAGTGCAGATAGTAACGAATGCTTTTTAGAACTACTTGGGTTATCAACGTTTACTGACGTATCTACAAAAGAAGAAGAAGGAGTTGTTGATTGTTGCAATACAGATATTATCACAACAAATGATGATAAAGATTCTCCGATCGTTACAGTACTAGAAGTACCTCATAGATGCTCGAGGTATCTGCACCACCCATTAGATTGTGTATCGTTTGTGATTGATAACTTCCTCAATGCAGCAGAATGTGAACAACTGATACACTTAGCAACCAAACTATCTAGTACTGGATTTCATTACGTAACAGAAGCATCACATATAGATAATGATGGTATCACTCATATTGTGAAATTGCAAGAAGCAAACAAACACAAGCTTTCTGTCTTTCAACATACAGCAACTATCAAAATGTTATGGGATAAAATGGAACCAATCATACAGCCACATATTAGAAACTTTATACAACATACAAATTGTGGTCAACCAGTAGGCCTGAATCCTAGACTACGTGTATTACGATATGATGCAACTGATAATGATGTTTTTGAACCACATTTCGATGCAACAACCAAAGTTAACAACATGACATCTCTACTAACAGTGCTAATCTATCTGAATGATGGCGGAGTTGATTTTAGTGGAGGAGAAACATCTTATTTAGACCATCACATATCAAGAAGTATAGATTCATGTACCAACATTGTACCATCAAGGGGAAAGGTTGTAATCTTTGAGCATGATTTGTATCACTCTTCGATACCATTGGAATGGGGTACCAAGTATGTACTAAGAACAGATGTACTATTTGATATCAACACAATTGACAGAAGTGTAGGAGTAGACAAGCCAAGAGGACAAGTAAATAAAGAAGATGTGGATGATGATAGAATAATATGCACAACATTACAAGAGCTATGTCAACTACTTGATTTCTCAGAAGATGATAAGCAATCATTGGATGAATTAGGACTTTTGGGTATGTCATTAGATGCCTTGTTTGCTCCAGGAATATCAGCAATAAAACAAATGTTACATGACGCTTTAGATGAAGGCCAAGCAACATTGATCTTGAAGGCTGCAATCCAAGCAAGAGAGTAGTGATGTGAAATGTCAATAGCATGTCAAAGGTTCTGTTGTTTAGTGGCAACATTGAATCAGCATCTAACTATAGGACAATTACTGAACACATACCTGATCACCCTTCTATATGCTATGCTATTCTATATGCATTGAAGTTTAGCTATCACCATGCAATGTTAAGGTTATAAATATATCATAACCTTCTGTCTTTCGTGCATTGAAGTTTATCACCCAAATTTCAAGGCCCTAAGGTTAATACAAGTCGTAGTGACCCCGTTCTTGGATGACCTCTGAGAGGTATCTTGAGAAAGAATTAGAAATAGTAAGAAGAAAATTTTGGTGGCACAAAGATGACCATGATTGGCATAGTAGAGACATTCAAAACGTTGCTTTATTTCATTATAGGCATAGATGCTGTCATAAATTGCAATTGATAAGTATATACTATAAAAACATATTAGATATATACTATAAAAACATATAAACACAACATACAATACAAACAACATGAACTTTTACGGTGCATCAAATTCAATACAAGTACCTACGAAAACATCCACAAACGGTGGCGGTAATAGAACTGTTGGCGGTTCGTCATCTTCTGACGGAAACAATAATAACGGCAATATGCTGCATAGTAGGAGTAATTCGAGCAACTCATTAGACGTGGCAGCATCAATATTCTCATCTATGCAAGATTTGGAAGCACGGGGTAGTAATTTAAGTTCAGTATTGGGACGTGCTGGCGGTGTCGGAAATAATGGTCTAACGGCGGCCGCAATGATGGGAGGTGGTGGTGGTATGGATCCGCGGTTAGGGGCTGCTGGTATGATGGGTGGCGTACATACTAATAATCCATACAGTCACTCACTTGCTGCAATGGCAGGCGCACAACAACAATCTGTAGCACGCCATCCAGATCCACAAATTGCAGCCTTAATGGAAATGCAATCATCATTAAGCAGTAGGAATACTCCTGATCCAATGAGTAATTTATTAGGCGGTGGTGCCGGTATGGGACAAGGCCCGAGTAGTGCATCAATGGCTCTTCAACTACGTAAACTTGAAATGGAAGAAATGTTATTAAAGTATCAACAGAATAATCGTGCTTCATTATTGGATAGTTTAAATGGCGGTGGTGGTGGTTATAATCCAAGAGGTGTAACAGCAGGTGGACAACCACAGCCTCAGATGGGAGACGGAGGTGGTGCTACACCAAGACGTGGATCAAACAGTTCCAGTATATTGGATGAATTTACTCCCGAGGAATTATTGCAGGAGGTAACACGACGAAAGAGTGGGCTAAATAGTATTGGGGATTTATATGATACAGTATTATCAAGGAATAATTCAAGGGAGGATTTAGTTGGTGCAATGTATAATCAAATGAGGGCTGGATCTACTAGTGGTACTGGCCGATTGTCAGTCGGGGGATTATCCCCAAATAGTTTGGATGATTTAACAGCGTTAGCCTTGGCAGGGAAGAATGGTGATAAGGTTCTTATGGAAAAGTTGTTACAGGATAAAGGCGGAGAAAACAACACGGGTGCTAAGGAACAGGAGGAAAAGAAGGATAAGAAGGATGAGGCTGACGTGGAGGATGAGATATCTGGGGAAGTTAATTCTGCTCCTAGGATAATTACTGTGCCAACTGCAAATCCAGATGCAAAACTTAAAGGCAAGAAGTCTTCTGGATCAATTGATGAAACGTCTGCTAACTCTACAGTTGTTACTGAAGATGCGGAGATTTCTGACATAGATGATGATAAGAAAACAGCCAACGGTGATAAGAAGAAGCGTAAACGGAGCGATAGTACAGCTAGTTTTGATGCCCTCTTATCTGCCTTTGGGGACGAATTGACAGATTTAGACAAAAAGAAGATGAAGAAGGTAAAGGAGGGTAAGGCAGATGGTGCAGATAACGACGACGAAGATGACAAATCGGCAGCCTCATCTGTCAACGAGCAAAAGGATAGCGAGAAGAAAGGAGATAAAGATGACATGAGCACAGCTAAAGAGGATGGAGCGAAAGAGATGGCACGTCCTCGATCTGCTAATAGCGTTGGCTCACTGCACTCTACATCGTTGGAGGGGGGAAGAAGCAGTGCTGTTCAAGCTCAGATTGATGCACTTCTCAAAAGAGACGCTGCAGCAGCTGGGAGAGGGAATAACTCTTCGTCAATTAACGATGCTCTGGAAGCAATGAGAAGGGAGGAAATTATGATTCGGGAACGTAGAATGCATGAACAGGTGATACTGCAACGGCAACGGGAAAACGCCATTCGTGATATGGTGCTCCGTCAACGACATGGTCTTCCGCCAATGGGACATCCACAAATGGGGCTTCCACCCGTGGCACATCATCCACAAATGGGCATGCCGTTACCTCAACAGCATTTGCTTCCGGGGAGTATACCAGAATCTGAAATGGCTCGACTTGCGGGATCATTAGAGGGAAGGGTGCCAGGCGTAGCACCTGATTTAATGAGACATCCCCATGCCGTACTAACTCAGGCAGGTATGAGTGATGCCGCGGCGCTTGACATGATTGCTAGATTCCAAGGCGTTCCTGCAGGATTTCCACCTGTTCATTATGTTACTGCCAAGCCTAATCGGCCAAAAACAAAACCAGCTAAAGTTCACAAACCACCACCACCCAAAGTAGAATGGAAGAACAATAACAAAGAAGTGCTGGAACAGTTTTTGAAGGATTATGGTGATGAAGCTAAGGAATCAATCAAACGAACGCTCGATGTGATTGCCAAGTCAGAAAAGAGTGTGGCAGATCTTCACGCGTGGGATAAAGCTCAGGGACTACGCAAGTGTCATAGTCGAACAGTTGTCAAGACACGTCGCTCAAGGAATGCACTTAAGGCGTTTTTGAAGGGTGAAGATGCACCGAAGGAACCAGTTAAGCAGAAAAGAAAGAAGCAGAAGAAGAGAGAGATTCAACAGATTAGAGTAAATCTGCCCTTCCTCGTCCATTGTTAATGTTGTTGTGGTAATCTGCAGCTGTTTTTATGTACAAACTTTCATAAAAGAGAATATAAAGAAATAAGAGAAGTATTGAGTGTTAATATTTGTTCAACTATTTGTGGGAATCCCCATAATGTATGTGTACTTTGACTTGCTATGTTAATATACTAATCAGCAGAAAGCACCACTCCACCACTGGCAGTCGTGATTATATCCTTAGCCAGTCGCTTGTCTTCGTTGGTCTGAAAAGATGGCTGTCCTGTTGCAAAAACAACATATTCCCACATGCCTTGATGAGATGTGTCTATGATATTTCTTTTATTAGCAACCATTGATATGGGAATATAGCTCATTCGAGTATTGATAGAACCGACGATGAAGCTTGTGAAGCCAGCCATAGCCCCATGGACTGCATTGTGAGCGAGCTGAAGACAAAACAAGTTATCTGCTGTATTCGGTGGTACGCCTCTAACCATGTATGATGGATCGACGTACTTCAATGTCAACCCATCTCCATGATCTGACGATTCCTTCAAACGCTCATCAAGTCTCTTCTTAAGTTGTTTGGATAGCCATGGACCTATATCGTCGAGAAGCACGTTTCTAGAAGCGTCTTTTACTTCCTCACCCACAGCTCCTGTTTCCTTCATTAGTCTCTGGCTCCACTAATCTCTCATAAAGATGATCGACAATACCACCAGCGCCGTCAAGTTTGAAATCTACCTCTGGGACCAACACTAGATCAGCTACACATGAGCTTAAAGCACTATGCATCGCAATGAACCCCGAGTTTCTTCCCATCACCTTGACAACTCCTAATCCGTGTGGGAACCCTTCTGCTTCTACATCAGCAACATTAATGGCCTTTCTTGCTTCTTCAACTGCCGTCTCAAACCCAAACGTTCTGTCCAGGAGAGGCACATCGTTATCTATTGTTTTGGGTATTACTGCTACTGCAATTGGCAGCTTTCTCTTCTTGACTTCCTGTGCGTGATAAGAAGAAGATCAGTGTGAGATGAACTAACATATTGATATCTTATGATCATTTCACTCACCTGTGCAATCTTCTCCGCTCCTCTTACTGTACCATCGCCACCTACAATGAATAACAAGTTGATTCCTTGATCGACTAAACTGTCAACTATAGCATTTGTATCATGCCCTCCTCTAGAGGAACCTAATATACTACCTCCTTCTCTGTGTAAGTTCTTTACATTTTCCTCCTCTAAATCCATCCAAGTATCAGGTTTTAAGAATCCTCGATACCCTGATGGAATACCTAAGGTCTTTGTGACTCCATACTGACGTCTTAAACAAATGACAACTTCTCTAACCACAGAGTTCAGCCCAGGGCATAAACCACCACATGTTACAATTGCAGATTTGCATTTCTTTGGATCAAATGCAATCTCCAACCTAGGACCTGCCATTATAAAAGCTTCTGCACTAAGACCCCGTTCTGCAGGTTCACATTCATCCCAGTCCTTATCGTCGTCGTCATCATCAGAGAGTATACAAGAATCATCAACAGTTTCCAGTGCATTTACCTTATGTACATGTCATAATTTTGTGCATATGATATGAGCAAAACATAATATCATATATATTATGTACGTGCTGTGTATATCTCTAACTCACCTGAACCTTTGCCGCAACTGCATCATTAAGACCAAGGCTACACGTAGGGTCAGGATCCTACGATTGTCAAATCTGAATATCTAGAAGGAGCTGAAAGTTGGTTGATACATCATTGGAAAGCCCTTGACGAGTAGAGTCCAAAACCACACTGGCCTTAATTAGTTTTTATCATCGTGTGATTTTATGACCTATTTTGGGGGTAAAAGGTATGCCAGCTGGAACAATTCTCCCCAGGTTAAGGATAATACCTAACTAGCTCTAACAAAATCACTAACAAATTTTTCAAATAAAAAATTAAGGCCATTGTAGATTCATTCCTAACTCACTGAGAGCTTTCGATTAAGCCTATTTAAGCCTACCATAAGTCCCCTGGGGGCTTAGATTTGACATAGGGGGTAGGATACCGGACCCTGACCCTACGTGTAGCCCCAACAAACCACGACGACGGTACATTATCTTTTAGGGAGAGAGGAGAGTATGTTTTTCCGATCTCTTCCCCATAATCTGATATATGATCTACTCGTTCAACTTTCCACAGTTCTCCAGCTTTTAAATCCTCTTTTGATTCCGCTAATGCAACGATACGATCATTTGGATGTGAATGTATTATAGACACTGATATCTTTGATGGTATGAAAGCACTACAAGATATTATTATCAGAAGGATGACTATGATTGAGGTTTGTAGTTTCATCTTACAATTGCAATGAGTTATATCACCGAATCGACACCGCATCAATCAAAAACAATATATTTTAACAATTCGTGAGCAGTACCTTTGATGTGTATATGTTCTTCCGGCCGTCTCTTGATAGTTCCCTCCTATTCTCCTCCTCCTAATTTCATTTGCTCAAAATATATGAAGGGCAAACTGAAGGGCGCCGGGCACAATATTTTTACTTGCGGAATCAGTGCTTCTTGCTCTTAGACCAAAGGCTCAATAAGATGCTTCTAGACACCCTCACCGGATCGTAATTGGTATATTTATTTTCTTCTTCTATATTCATATCAGTAAAGAAAGCACTCTAAGCAAAGTAATCCAGTGATCCCTTCTTCTTTGCGGCAACAACAGAAATTGCCTCAATAAAGTCCTCATGTACAATCTCTGACCGTTCACCCCTTAATGCCAACATACCAGCCTCTACACAAACAGCCTTGAGCTGTGCCCCATTAAAGTCTTCACAACTACGTGCCAACTCTTCAAAAACAACCTCCGTTGATACATTCATCTTCCGTGAATGGATACGCATAATCTTGGCACGTGCATCCTCGGCAGGATGGGGTAATTCAATCTTACGATCCAATCGACCTGATCGTAACAGGGCTGGATCTAATACGTCTGGACGATTCGTGGCAGCAATTACCTTGATCATATCATTCGACCCGAAGCCATCCAATTGACTTAGTAATTCAAGCATGGTACGTTGTACCTCCCTATCACCAGATTGGTCACCACCAAATCGTTTAGTACCAATAGCATCCAACTCATCAATAAAGATGATAGCACCACAACTCGTACCATCGGCAATCTTTTCCTTGGCTAATTCAAACGCATCACGGATTAACTTTGCACCATCACCAATAAACATTTGTACCAATTGTGGACCTGCCAACTTTAGGAATACGGCATTCGTTTGATTGGCACATGCACGTGCCAACAATGTCTTACCAGTTCCCGGTGGACCATGTAGCAGTACACCCTTGGGTGGCTTAATCCCAATAGTATCAAACATATCCTTATGTGTCATGGGAAGTACGACAGCCTCAATCAATTCTTGAATTTGTTTATCACACCCTCCAATATCGGAATATTCTTCCGATGGACGTTCATCTACCTCCATTGCCTTAACACGTGAATCAAATTCAGCTGGTAACTTTTCAAGGATTAGATATGAATCTTTATTGGTACCAACTAAATCACTTGGTTTGAGGTCATCAGTATCAACAAGACCTGGCACGGGCAAATAAATAGTTTGACGTGTACTTGTCCGGATAACTGCTGAACGTGTTTTACGATTGGCATTCACATCAGTGGCACCACCCTCCTCGCCAGTTTCTTCATCTTCTAATCCATCCTCAGCCTCTGGTTCTAATACCTCCACAACATTACCAACCAAGTATGGTAATTGTTTATTCAATTTGACTTTTTCAATATTCTCACGAATACGTTCCTTCTGTCCACGAGACTCGTGATTGATACGTTGAATATCGGAACGGAATATACGAACTTCGTTATCAATTAGTTGAATACGTTGACGTAATTCGGCTATAGACATTGCTGCTGTTTCATCATCAATCATATCTTCATCTTCATTATTGGCTGCTGGTTCATCTTCTTTGGTTTCTTCGGATGAACTGCCGGCTGCAGCGGCTGCGTTGGATGATGGTTTGTCAGATTTATCACCGCCACCCCCTGGGGCATCTCCGCTACCTGAATCATCGGCATCACCCCAGATATCAGCTCCTTCTAAATTATCATCAGACATTTTGATATTATAATTTTTGGTGTATGATTGTGTTGTGGTATTTTTATATGTGTTTGTTAATAATTAGCTGTGCTGTCAGCCTAATTAAAAAGTACGTATTACTGTTAATAGTTATGTTAATAGTATGTATAGTATTGTGGTGTATTGATTGCTCAGCCGCCCTCTAAGTTGTATGGTTAGGTTATTGTTTGAGTTGATTTTGTTAGGATGTTTATCGAAGCGGTATCCTCCACAAAGACAAAAACATGAACTAATATTGTACTTACCGCGGCCTTTATATCCCTTTAATACAGTAAATAAATCACAACCATGTTTCGTAATATGTATGATACCGATGTGACGGTCTGGAGTCCAGAGGGCCGTCTTCTACAGGTAAGATTTACATATTTCCCTTGCAATAAAAAAACTTGGTGCATTAAATTATTGTTACTAACCCAACCTATTCCTCTATCCATACCAAACTACTACAGGTTGAATATGCCATGGAATCGGTCAAACAAGGATCAGCATGTATCGCATTACGTTCCTCATCCCACTCAGTTATCGGTGCATTAAAACGTGCCGTATCCGAACTATCCTCACATCAACAAAAAATCCTTGAAATTGATGATCATATTGGTATTGGTATTGCAGGATTAACAGCCGATGCACGTACATTGGCAAAGTGGATGCGTAATGAATGTTTGAATCATAAATATGTTTATGGTACTGCCATGCCAACCGGACGGTTGGCTACTGACTTAGCCGACCGACATCAACGTACTACACAAACATATGTTCGTCGACCATATGGTGTTGGATTATTATTAGCCTCGTTTGATAAGAATGGTCCACATGTTTATCAGACATGTCCCTCTGGGAATGTTTATGAATGTTATGCCACTGCTATTGGTGCACGGTCACAATCTGGACGTACCTACCTTGAGAAGCATCATGAAAGTTTTACGGATTGTACCAAGGATGATTTAATTATGCATGCGTTACGGGCATTGGTTGGATGTGTTAGTGGTGATGGGGAATTAACCAGCGAGAATGGTAGTATTGCAGTGGTTGGGAAGGATGAGAAGTTTACTTTGATTGAGGGAGCTGAGCTACAACCATATTTAGACAGACTTGAGTTAGAGGGTGGTAATAATAATGCTGGAGGCGATGATGAAGAGGAGGAGGAAGAAGCAGGCGGGGATGATGATGCCATGGAAACATAAGGGGATTTGTATTAGATATAATATGTGTTGGCGATGGGTTGTTGTAAGGGTGTGAAGGGAGTTGGAGATAAAGTTGAGCATATGATATGTTCAAGTAAAAAATAAATAGTTGCACCCTCTACTAGTATCAGTTAGTCTAACCCTCCATTCAGTAATTAATATACTGGAGGAT
>Ga0214477_100133_pt1 | contig 50169 bp, 55 predicted proteins | sample M1_20Mar14CPVII9_FD_165058 | JGI IMG/M metagenome (GOLD analysis project Ga0214477, IMG submission 165058) | Marine eukaryotic communities from Monterey Bay, California, United States - M1_20Mar14CPVII9sort6BwellC16 | ecosystem: Environmental > Aquatic > Marine > Unclassified | place: USA...
GCATTAGATGCACCATCCATCCTCTCGGTAATTATATTATGTCGGAAGGTTGTGATATAACCTCATCTGATTGTAGTGAATATTTACGATCATATGGCATCTTTTGAATTGGTTAATGCAGATGGATAGAGGGTAGAGAGTCACTCATATAAAAAAGTGCACATCATGTGCACAAATAATTTCTTGGCTGTAAAATATTGATCGGGGTACCTCCTTGATTAAGGATTGATATGGTTGGAGTGGAGTGTTATTATCGTCTATTATTACATAAATCCAACACCCTTTTATTAATATACATCTCTAACTCACCATTTTTCCTGTTTTCTTTTGACTAACACACAATCTTGTTGTACCTACATACACAACCATCAATATCAACAACAAAATTCCAATAAATTATTTAACAATACCTACTTACACACAATTAATAATGCAGGCGGCAGCACAGGAAATGCCAGAATTTAAGCTCATCCTCGTCGGAGACGGTGGAGTGGGTAAAACTACCTTCGTTAAAAGGCATTTAACAGGAGAGTTTGAAAAGAAGTATGTTGCCACCCTTGGAGTTGAGGTTCATCCCCTTGTTTTTCACACCAACAGAGGTCCAATTAAATTCAATGTTTGGGATACAGCTGGACAGGAGAAATTTGGTGGATTACGTGATGGGTACTACATCCAGGGACAATGTGCCATTATCATGTTCGACGTTACCTCCCGTATTACATATAAGAATGTTCCTAATTGGCATCGTGATCTCACACGTGTCTGTGAGAATATTCCCATCGTCCTAACGGGGAATAAGGTTGAAATTAAGGATCGTAAAGTCAAGGCTAAGCAAATTACCTTCCACAGGAAGAAGAATCTGCAGTATTATGATATTTCAGCCAAGTCGAATTACAACTTTGAAAAGCCATTCTTGTGGTTAGCACGTAAGTTATCGGGGGATAATCAGCTTCACTTTGTGGAGGCACCTGCTCTTCAACCGCCCGAATTTCAGTTCGATGAGGCTACTAAGCAGAAGTATGAACAGGAGCTTGCCGCCGCTGCTGCCATGCCTTTGCCAGAGGACGATGACGAGGATCTTTAAGTTAGGATGGATAGTGTTTGAATTGAATTTATGTTTAGTAATTGTGGGGGTGAGAGCAAGGGGGGTTGCATATGATTTATTGGAAGATGTTCTATCGCACGAAGAATTAGATTTAGGGGTAGTTATCACTTGGTCTGTCAGGGATTTTCTGCCCAAAGGGAAGTGAGTGCACACAAAACACCAATGAATAGAATAGAGGCGAGAAGTGTCGTATCTAGATAGTCAAAAGAAAAGTTCAAATAGTAAAGTGAAGCCAGCTCTCAAAGTATACTTATATGATTTCTAGATTACCTAGTTACTCTAGTTACTACATATTTACTTTCTTAAGCTCTTAAATGTTAGAAGAAGAGAGGTCCTGGTATTCTTACTATTTCAGGGCACTATACTCCCTCTCAGCACAAACACGAGCCCCACGTAAACCAATGTCTTCTGTCATGACTGCAAAAAGAGGCACCGTGTCTAGAAGAGGGTTCAGTCTTCCCTTGTCAAGATATGCCTTCATGAAAGGGCTGTCTTTACCCTTTATCATGCCAATGTTTTTAGGAGTAAGTCCTCCGGTAACAAACATACCACCAGTTGGGATAAATTTCAAGCTTGCATTCCCAACCTCCGCGCCATATGCAGTGATCATAATTTGTGCAGCCTGGGCTGTTAAACTCCCTTCCTTTCCAGAATTTACCCCCACTACTCTCCCCTGCTGATCACCTGCATTTAAGAATTCTTCATGTATGGCTGTATCAACTCTATCAGGAAACTTCTGAGCAAGGAACTCATATACATTTGCAATCCCTTTACCCGATACAACCCTTTCTACGGATATACGATTTGGACAATTAAACTTTGCTTTGAGATATTCCAAAAGTTCCACTTCAACACTTGATCTTGGAACAAAGTCGACATGACCTCCCTCTGATGGATAACATTCATAGCCTAGCTCTGGACGCAAACTTGATTTAGTAAGGAAACATTCGCCTAATCCAGTGCCTGCTCCAACACATACTTTTGGACCGAGATGATCAATCTTGTCTAATGATCCTGGTATCAACTCTACACATTCTTTGGTAAGATCTAAATCTAATGCACCATACCCCTGACCTACGAAATCATTTACCAATTTGCATCTTACTATTAAACCCAGCAATCCATCATTAGACTTCTCAATTGCATTTCCATCAATGAGGACACCTCCATCATTGCCCATATTTGTAGTAAAGACTGTATTGTCAGTTTTGACTGGACCAGCTATTGCAAGACAAGCAACAACCTGAACCTGAGAGAGTAACGCATCCACACTACCAATAGATTTCCACTCTTCTACCTCTTCAAGACACTTTTCTAAATATGGTTTTATAGTTGCATGCTGATAATCTGATGCAGTTTTGAGGGCTTCTTCATTTGCATATATATGCACAAGAAGAGGCTCACTTTGACCAGGACGATGGAGTGCAAACCGAGAGTTTGTACCTCCGATATCTCCAGCAAGTATGTAGGTCATCATCTCGATTGCCATAATCACAATACAATTGGAAAACGCCCGGTATCTTCTCCAAAATGTCATGTGTGCATACCAACTAAAGGCTATGAGTAGTAGACTACTCGAGTAGTAGACTACTCACTTCGTAGAACTGGATCAAGCACTAGATAGGGAATGCACATATATTCATATAGCTCATAAGTCTTGCACTAATATATATTTAAACTGTGGCTGTGAGATGATCTATCTAATATGCTTGGATAGGAGAAAGGTGCCACGTAAAATTACCATTCTCTTTGCGGCTATTGACCGCCTATTGTTACCATCAACTTCAATAGATGATGGTGATGTTGATAGCTTGGCGTCCAAAAGAGTAGAGGTACCTGCATGTCCTCATTGACGCTTATATCTTAGTTTGTACAGGTATGTTTGAAATGTGTATTTGATGAGAGAGAAGAAACCAGCTCTTCAAGTTATTGCTTTGAAGAAGCCGAGTAATAACTTTACCATGTAACATCAAGTACTTCAGGGTATGGTACAAGGTATGGGAACTCTGAACCACCAAGAGCTGCTTGTGTGGCTATTCCACTGAATGCCATCATAGCTGCACGGCCATTTTGTAATTCCTTAAGCTTCATTTCATCGATTTGCTCCTTTGACTTTCCATCAAGGAAGTGAAGAGGATCAAGAGCAAAATCACCAGCTTCCCTATCACTCTCTCCCTTGGCAACTTCAACCAATACTGAACTCATACAGAATTCAATGAAACCAATTGCAAATAACATAAACCCAAGTGATCCCTGAGATACCATAATATCATGTGCATGTAATGAGTCTGGAACATCCTTGTAGAGTTCACCAGGGAATCGGAATGGTACTGGTCCAAAGGCACCATCTGCGGCTAACCATCCAGTCCATGCAAGCATGGCAACACGTCCATGTTTAAGCTCAGCCTCACGCATCCAGTATAGAGTTGGGATACCCTCACCCTGATCTTCCCAAGATGGAGGTTGGATAAATCCGGCAAAGTTCTTTGGAATAGATGATAAAAAGAATGGATCGAAACCAACATCTCCGACATATGATCCGTCGAGGTTAATAGGACGGGGGAGGAAAGGCATAGCCTTTGATCGCTCTGTCTTATCCACCATTTTATTCCACATACGTTCGGGCATGGCATTTAATTCAGTACTCTTGACCGCAGTACCCTGTTGGACAGGGGCAAAGGCAGCGGCTGAGCCAGCTAGGAGGGAGGCGATACACAGCTTCATAATTATTGTCCTATTGTCTTCGTAGTACTCTCAACCTGTTTGATTAGTATTTTTTGTAAAAAAGATTGAGTTCAACAAGGTATCTTTTTCTTGGAACCCCCGTGCGCCCGCCCCCCGCTGCCCACTCTTTTATCTTCTTTTGCAGAAATATATGAACTCATGGAGGACATACTATAGTTATCAGATATTCTGTTACAAATTGAAAGGCAAACCATTACTTTATAAGTTAGATAGCTGATATCTCCCAGTATCAGCACCCACACTTTAGTTCTCTTTTCTTATTTGGCAAATGCAAGGTAGTCATCAAAAGATTGCTCCAATTTCTCCAACTTACGGCATACATTGTTCAAACGAGTTTCTGACCTTGGTACACCTGCCTTTTGCTTCTGTGTCACCTCTAACTCTGTAATATCCTGAAGAATAGCCCGAACAATACGATCAGTTCCACGCTGTGTATCCTCATCCAATGCTGAATTGATAGCATTCAAATCTGTCCTGACTACTGAGAAGTCAAAATCCTTACGAATCTTAGGTCCAATATCGGCTTGTGCATCAGAGCTTAGCATACCCTTCATATCAACAACTGATTGTTTGTATCCTTTAACATTGGCAATTCCCTTCTGTACCGATTCAGACTTGAGAATTTCTTCGTCAACAATAGCTTCCGATGGAGCAATTACCTCTGGACTTCCTCTTCCGAATCCACCATACTTGGCAGCATTAGCCTGTCCAGGGAGGACAAGAAGAGATGCAGCGATTGTGGCTGCAGATGTTTGAAGGAATTCAACACGTGATGTCTCTCCCTTCTGAGCACTGAGGGCTGTTTCCAAATGATGAAGAAGAGCATGAAAGAGTTAGATATAAGACATCATTCAATAAACATAGATCAAATGACGACAATAAGATGGGGCTTTTCACGGATTCCTCATCACTTTTATCAATATACTGCAATTCCACTAGTGTATTGATCTAGGCGATGATCATGATCACATATGCTCACTTCTGTAATGCGGCAAAGCACCCTATATTCAATAACATCTTTTTCCTTTTAACATTTGACATTTTAATACAATTCCACATTCATAATCGATACGCTTAGCTATATGACCTCTCAACTCCGAAACCATAGATTATCATTTTCAACAAGATAACTTATACCGACTAGATAGCTATCTAACTTACCAGTTGATCGTGCGTTTCCAGCTCCTGGAGCAAATGCATCTGAACCAATAACGGCAAGTGTTGTGATAAAGGCAGTGAATTTCATTTTGATATGTATATATTATATTCTGTATCTGTAAAGCAAAAGAAATAAAATCAAATGAGTATATGGTTGGCAATTCAGTATACATACCATACAGAGCACATAGGAAGCCTCAATTTCTATTCTCCACAATGCAATCCATTTCCCTTCAACTCCAATGTATGGAACAGCCCCGACAATACATTAATACATCATTTGACCATCTCACATCTAATCTAAGTTCCCCCATTTTTGTGCATGAAGATACCTCATCAATATATTGTCAATGCCTGCCTCGCTCCTACTACCGAACAACAGAAAGCCGCGCTATATCACACTCACAATAACTGCTTATAACAATAAATAAGAGTGTTGTTTTATACTAACAAAGCTCTGACACTCACAGTTGCAACAACTCGTCACAATTACTCAGTGAGGAAAAGGATACCCCACAACAACTAACACGCACTCACGAAAAATGAAAAAAATGACTTTTACTCTTCACTTCTTCTGATCTTTGTCAGCATTGTAGATAGCATCACAATCATATATTTAGATACATTACTATACTACAATTAACAATGAAAGCTACCACAATAACAACATCATTGGCCATTGCAACTCTTGCCTCAAACTCTCATGCGTTTGCACCAACTTCAAACAGAATAGTATCACCAACAACAACTCAACAACAATCAACACAATTATATGCTTCAGGTTTTGGTAAGGATACAAAACCAGAACCACGTGAAAAGTCAGAAGGACAGGTCAAGCGTGAACAGAAATCATCCAAGTATGATGAAATTGCTGCTACCGGTGGACAAGAATATCGTATATTTGTAAGGCAATTCGGTTCAGCTGATGATTCATGGTTACCTGTAGGAAGTATCGCGGTACCAAGAGGTTCACAAGTTTCAGATGCAGTATTTGCCGATGAAACAGCGTTGCAGGGAGCTATTGTTAGAGCTTATCCCAAGTTGAAGGGGATGGAAATCGAGTTTGAATATGGATACAACTTAAAGATATACCCTGATGATCCTATCGAGGTTGCCATGAAAGGAGGTGCAAAGAGCGATGGACCTAGTTTTGGTAACTGGATGTCAAACCTTTTAAGTCCAGTCGACGCTTCTGGAGTGCCACCACCAACCTCAATGAACTAAACCTCAATGAACTAGAGCTATGAGAAGAACCACAACCATGAAGATAGAGATAGATAGAGGGAATGCTCATAAATCCGTCAATGTAACTAAGCGAAGTGTATATATTATATCTTGTACTTCTACTCACCTTTCAACTATGTAGACCACATCAGCTTAACTAGCCGAGCAAGTGTTTTGACGGAGAGTCCTCTAACTTCATCATGTAGTAAGGGCTTAAGAATAGTGATTGCAACCTGTAAGTTCGTAGCTCTTGAATTGCAAGTAGAATGACCTCAAAATACTTTCCTATCCTATGCTTTACTTTATCTACACTATGTACCAGAATATGTATGAGATGAGAGCTACTTTCATCTTCTTGTGCTTCGTTGTTGTTGCTTACGAAGGACGATGTGCTGCATAACTAAGCTTGACTTGTCTAGTATTTGCATATCCATATCACTCGGATCCAGGGAGATATCCTCATGATCATCGTTTAGACTATCAGAATCTTCTTCTCCATCTTCATCAAATCGAACCATTTCATCTGTGACCTGAACATAAGACATATCATTATCTTCTTGTTCATATCGTCGACACATCCTAGACTTGGCGAACTTGTATGCCTTAGCCGAGAGGACGCTACAGAGCAAGTCAACTCTCCATTCCAATGCTGTCGTAGCAGCACTCTCATAGATTCTCCTCCCCTTTGGATCTTCAATACTTGAAGGACAACCCAAAAGGCACAGTGCAATGCTTAGAGCATTGTTCACCTCAGAGGGCTCTACAGCAACAACATTGAGTAGTCCATCGATTCTTGAGTGTAGACTTGAGGAGTCGTCGTCGGAGACGTTGTTCTCCGAAACAGGATGATCAACAGCAGAACAGAGAGAAAGCTTGGTGGCCGAGGCACTTTCATCTTCGATAGATGAAGTGCATATATAAGGAAAGTCCTTCATTAGAACATTCTCCAATACTTGCAAACTGTCATGTACAACTTTCGATGCACGGGCATGTCTGACGAACAGTGATATCGACGACTCACATATACTCATCGGAGGTATAGGAATGCGGAATCGTAGACGTGCTCTAGCAAGCATAACATCTCCGACACATGACATGATCGACTTATGATATTGTGATACTTGACTTAATGCACAAAGTGATGAAGATGTAGGACCGATGAAAGCCACGACGTCGTATAAAAGCTCACGAGGTAATGATGCAAAGCAAGGTTGTGGTTCATCATTATCCTGCTGTGGAGTCACCCTCCTCATCTTACTATATCTCGACGACGACGACGATGGTGCATGTATTTTATATGATATCATCGACGACGACACTTCTACAGCATTGGATTTGCGTTTGCAAGCAATCATTGCTTCCATAGTTGAAATATTATATGCGTGTGAGGGGATGCACTGCATTGATTAAATTATGGTGGCGACAATGATTGCAATTCTCCTTCTCCATCGATGAGTGGTGGTGTGCTGCATTGTGGAACCACGGATGAGGAAGAAAAAAAAATGATGACTGTATTTTGTCTTACTAGTGCCGCTACGACAATATTTTACTTCTCGCTATGAATACTCCTCCAGATTACTTATTGTGGCGACGGAGGTGAGGAGATAGACAACCAAACACAACGATGGGGCTCACTGCTATGGTCGTCGGTAGCGTCTCAGGCTTTGGGATGCAAATGATGAACAATGCTTTGCAAAAGGTGCCGTTATCAAGAAGTGAGTCGAGATTATTTATAACTTTTTTTAATGGTGTTGGAGTTGGTTAGAACAACTACATGTTACTGATGGGTTAATATACTACAAAGATGAGGGCTATGGTATTCTTAAGTGTATATGCTGAAATGGTATCAGAATTACGATGACGGCAGGGGCTGTCTGTGGACTATACGCACTACTTTTTTTCACATGATGTGTCAATTTTTTCAAAGAAGTACAATGGGGAAACATTAAAAATCGACAACAAATCAACTGCACATGTTCGTATGCCCGGAGTACATGTATTTAAATCAGTTTTTAATGCTCTTTCGAATAGAAGTGGTTAGGTGGCAGCGGAGAAACGAGAACGCTCAAATTCTGCATTTGCATTTAAATCCTAGTAATAGTGCTGATTGCAACGATATTATTCGGTGGCAACAACACATCTTGAGATGGAGATGTGGTAGATTGTTATTGCAATCTTTTAACTTCACTCTAACACTTTTTTCACTTCCTTTCCTCAGAACCATGGCTTCATGTAACATACTTCTTCCTTGGAGGGTATATTGGTCAAAGATGGGTAACACTTGAAAAAGAATTAGTAATGGATATTAATGAAATAAGAGCAGATAAAGGGATGGCACCCATGATTGCTACGGATGCCATGTTGGGTCTTAAATATCAAAAGCCGGAATAATACAAATTATAGTGGTGGGTGCGGTGAATGATATTATTAATCATGACGAGTGTTAAAGATTTAGCGAGGGATGTAATCAGTACATGATTTGGGTTGTTGTAATGTTAGTTGCAATTATATTGTTTGGGTAACTTTTACCACAAAAAATAGTATTAAATTAGTGATATTATTATGAACAAATTTAGTATTATTATGAATCTACACTTGATTTGATAAAATAGTACTACCCTCTTCTAACCAAGTACTCTCTTCTTTCGGGGCGTACTTATTCCCAGTATAAAAGGTACCGAAATTGATATTACCAAGATCTCGTCGATATGTTGCCAAAGCTCTCAATGTATTTCCTTTCATTCCTGTACTTGGATCAATATCTACCATTTGACAACGAGCACATTTACCAACTGCTCTGAGTTCAATATTGTTGTTGTTTTCTCCTCTGATGATAATGTTCTCCCACTCATCTTCTGGGTTGGTATTATGTCCTCTTTTCTGTTCCTTTGCTTCTTTCCCTCTCCTTGATACAACTATATTCGGCCTAAAGTGACGAGCCTCTACTAACTTCCCCCATCCTTGATCTTTAATAACTGAGTTGAGATATGATATGGACTGCTGTGAAACTAACAAGAGGGCTGCCTTATTGCAATATGCATGATCTCGACTGCTATCCTCTAAAGCCTCTATCCCAACAGTACTGTGTCGAGCCAACCAGCATCTAACCCCAAGGACTGAGCTAAACCAATTTGACGCTTTTATACCACCCCAAACATTACCCTTGCACAAGATGCCACATATACTTACATCCTCAGATGATGGCGTGTTACTTTCCATATCTTCAAGACTCAAAATCAAGTCCTCATGATCTGGATAAGATACAGTCATCTTCTTTTCATACAAATCAATGTTGATATGGATCTGGCTCATTTGAGGAAGTCGAATTGCAGCCCCAGAAGTGTCAACAAGAGCAAACTCTCTATCATACATCAGATGTCCAGTTTGTTTATCTATTGGCCATCGTCTTACCCTCATTGCAGCACAACTCTTGATTGGAAAGATGAATATACTATCCACCTTCATTGTTATGTTTGGTATTCGTACTTCGTATTCGTGTTCAGATTCTTTATTTGATACCGCTACTCGTGAGACAAACACCTTTTCAATAAAGCTAGCAAGAGCATCCATATCTTCCCATGCGCTGTCTTTGCCAAAGCTAGCTCGTACTGCACCCGTTGGCTTACCATTCAATACGCCTTTACGATCTCCACATACATGACCAGAAGCATAGTTTTGTATCACCTCCGCATCTGTCAAATGGATCGCATCTTGGCATGCTCCTGGATTGCAAAAACAGCCAGTTCTCAACTGAATAGGCGGACGATTGAGCGTAGCAAGTCGTGACACTTCATCATACCCAATGGGCGAGCCATCACGGTGGAAAACGTTAAAGGCGATAGTCGGACCAGGAAGATTTAGACAGTCATTTGATTTATCACTACATTTCTTCCACTGACCATATATTTCAACAACTGGCATTCCATTATCGTGAGATAAAGCACTGATGCGTTGTATAAGCTCCCTTGCCAGACAGGTCGAGTGATCAGAAATCTAGTACATGAACAATAAGGCAGAAAGATACAAGTGAGTAACGATGAATAAGTCGGTAGAAAGATATAGAACAATCACTACTCACAGCTTTCATTCCACCAACGTCATTAAGCTCTTGAAACCCATGTGAAAGACTTGCAATGCCTCGAAAGTGCTGAGTACCATGTTCCAATACCCCTAAATCAATATGTTCATTATCATTAGTTGTTGAGACAGTCAAACTAGCATTTCTAGCTACCACAAAGTCTTTCCCCGGCAATACAACATCAACAGATCCGCCACCAAAGAAATGTCGAGGGGATGCATTTTGTTCTACTAGACAAGCTTCTTGAGACTCATTTGTTTGAGTATGATTCCTCTTACTCTTTCGATGCTGTTTCTTGACAAACAAGGCACCGAGACCTGTTGGAGTCCCAAACATTTTATAAAAGGATACTACTGCAAAGTCTGGACCGCCCGGTATAAGGGTTGGAAGATGAACTTGACTTGTGGCCGCTGCTTTTGCGGTATCAAGCAAGATATGCCACTTGTGACAGGTTTTAATCTTTCCAAACTCAGCACAATGCAAGTAGGACGAGAAGCATGAACTTTTCAATGATGTTGTTGTATTATTCCAATCAAACCGATCTCCACCGAAATTGCATTCAACTGGGAGGACAAGCAAATGGTGTATCCATATTGTTTTGCATATTTCTTCAGTTTGCTTCTCAAGAGAAGTTGTAGCTTGATTCGGCGGTATACTGTAATCATCCTTCTCTTCTTCTGTTGTTGACTCATGCAATGTCTTTTCATCATGATAGTCTTCATATGTGAATGACGTTTCAATCAAACTCTTAAACCATTCACTTGTAGCAGTTAGTAACTCATCTACTGATACACAATGAAACTTTGCATCTCGTCCTAAAGCAACTTCTCTCATACCAATCACTGATGTATGTACATTCCTTGGATATAACAGTATGGATTGCATTTGTATTGACTTAAGTTGTCTTCTTGATTGTAAATTGTTATTACAATATGATGTCATATAAGATCCTTGTGTAGCTGGAAACTTTACATAATTCCAAGGAAATCTTTCTGATACCAGCCGAAGTGAGTCTGTCGCACCAAATGTAAACACTAATTGATATCCAGGATAAGTTGTTGTATTATCAGTATCATTATCCAATTCATCTAATCCAAAACTTTCCTTATCAATCCCAAAGTGTTTCATAACATGATCTTTCGATAGTTGCATTAGCTTTAAAGTCCTGTCCGATGCTACACCACCCCCAATAGAATGTGGATTTGCCAATATCTGAGTATTAATGTTTGATACATGCGAAAGTAATGTACTTGTTGGTAGAGCACTTCCGGCATAATCTAGATATACTTCTTGTTCTTCTTCTTCTAAAGAAGTGACAGTATCATCTTGTTGTTGAGAAGATAATGGAGGTATTAATGTCGGGAATTCTAATTGTCTCCAATTATCAATAAAGCCCTTTTTAGAGTTTGCATATCCATATCGACTCCCCACTCTTTGAAGAAAGTCATTCTTTGCTACTACTTTATCTTGATGATGTTGTGATGAGAATGAAGTGTTGCAATCTTCTAATGTCCACCGTTTATAATATGTAGACATCAAAAGAATAACACTAGTAGCGATAACAACAATTACTGCCACTGTATAACTCTCGCAGTCATCGTTGATAGGGGACATTGATAATTGATACACCGTGTTACAATATCTCAGTTCTTCTCAGTTACCTTCATACTAACTGCCTACTCTGTACTCGTTCTACTCATACACTCTCATAATAATTTCTCATATTTTTGAGATTCGTCATTCAGTATCTCAACACATGCACCGCCACCGGCCACCCCTTCTCCTCACATGAATTGCTCAATGAGTCCCATCTGGGTCCCGGAAAATGGCTAACTTATACTTTAAGCATAGCTTCCAGAAAATAAAAACTCAAAAAAGTGGCCGATTAGAACCATCCAGGACTAAGTCCTGTGTGGTTCTAATCGGCCACTTTTCCCATTTTTTCATTTTTGCGACCTGTGGTTAAAGTATAAGTTGGCATTTTTCACTTTATTTTAATTGGGAGTCTTTTGGATACCTAAGCAATTCATGTGTATAGCATCATGTCGTCGTCTAGCCGCCGCCGATCTCCAACGCCGACGATTGTTCCTTCTGCATCATTATCGTCCATCTCCACCATATCCGAGGAGGACGAGTATCAGCCCAAACAACAAGAGAACTCCAGACAAAGTATTATATTGCAAATTGCAAATTCTACAACATTTAAACGTCGTTTATCTCGTCAATCATCATTATCATGGGGTCATAAACCAAGTAATTGGATTGGAGCTTCCTGCTTCCTCTTTGTTTTGCCGATACCTCTATTATTGAGAGCATGTTGTCCTTTATCGGCTTGTCTGTTAGGATTGGTCACCATATCATCATATTTTTCGGACCACGTTTATACTGGAAAGTCCATATGCATATTTTACTTTATTTGATGACGTTGCAAACCAAATGTTCTAATATAAGTTCCTATCATCTCTCCTCATCTTCATATGATGCAAATCTTCCAGGATTAGAATCATGGAGTCACTTGGTAGACCGTATACTTGCTCCAATGGCATTTACAAGTTGTTGTGTTGCAATATATACGACAAGTGGATTGTGGTGGATGCTATTAAGTGCATTACCAATGAAATGTCATATCCTGGCGAATGTGGCATCAAAAAAAGGAAACTATGATCAATTTGTTTTATGGCATTCGTTATGGCATCTGGTAGGGGTTGGAACCATACTGGTATGCTTTACTATAAATTATGATACAGTTGGATCGTGTTGGAATGGGGAGGATTTGTTTTTCTTCTCATAAACAGATTGCAAAGTGACTAATAGAAAAGACCGACTTAACAGGCTTTGAATAGAATGCACAAATAAGATAGACTATTAGGAAAAAGAACTAGGATATTAACTTCAAGTCTATCAATAAATTAATACTTCAATCCTACTCTAAATCTCTTTCTCCTTGCACCAATCATTGAAGCCCTGTTGCCCGCATCTCCTACCTCCAAATCCTGCAATGTTCTGTGGCTTGTTTAGGCACACGGCCTAATGCAGGCTCCATACTTTCACTGCCAACAAACACAGCAAACTTTCTCTTTGCGTCTGCATCTGCCACCTGAGCTGCCATTTTCAAAGGAGGCTTTCGACTCAAATCGGCCATACTTGTAGATTGAAGAAGCATTTCATGTGGATCAGTTGAACTATCATTTGGATGGTATGTATCATTTTGTCGTGTGATAGCTTCCTCCATCCGCTGGTATACTTTGGCAGCATTCCCTTCTGATAGCGCAATTTGACGACGAACATCACATCCCAATCGAATATATGCTGGTGGTGGGGATGCATCATGATCCAGATCAGAAATGGCAGAATGAGCCTGTATTGTGTTCCACAATCTCACACCATCGAGATTCTGACGAAGACGTGCCTTGCCAATAGCATTCTCAATTGTACCCTTGAGGAATAATTCTGTGGCCTCACTAATAAATGCAAGTGTTGGATCTTGTTCAGCTCGAGCTTCATTAAACCAAACATGATTGGTAGTATCAGTGTGAATAGAAGGAACAGGAACAGAGGATGACGATGAAGGAACTGGAGCTGCTGCCGAAGTAGAGGATACAGGCTCCACAATAACTAGCTTTGTTGTCTCACTACCCATTGCACTTTCTTCTCGTTGCATGTCACTTTCTGGTAGCCGAATCTTAGCCCAAGCGTTCCGTACTGACACAACATTCTTCTCCCCCCATCCATTATAAACCGATGGAATTCGTGTTGGTAAAGGCTTAACACCAACTTCCCTAAACTTGAATTCTCTGGTTTCCACATCCAAAGCAGTATCCAATGCCTTCGATGCAGCATCTGTAATGTTCTTCACCTTTGCCTGCTGGTTAACATCTCCATAGAGTAAAATCCTCTGCTCTTCTTCCAAATTCACACCTCCTTCATTCTTGTAATCCTTCGAATTGAACAAACTTGGAAAATTCTTAACATCAATCAGTGTTGCATGATCAATAGTTTCCATGTATCTGTGTGGAGGTTCCCGAGCAGATGTCTTCCTTTTCGTGACGGAAGAGCTTGAAGACGATCTTTTTACTGTCTTCTTAGCCTTTGTTGATGCTTTTGAAACATTTACGATTGAACTGGGAGTGCCACTATTGGCAGATGAAGGAGAATGAACAGACGTGACAGTGTGTGCAATCCCTCCCCCGGTAGAAACTACATTTGTTTTGTTAGATTTCTTATCTTTCTCCTTCAGCTTCTTCTGCTCTGCACGTTTCTTGCGAGCTTGTGCATTCCTCTTCCTCTTCTTTTCAGCTTCTTCATCTTCAGCTTTTTTCTTATCCATTGCCTCCTTTTGTTCAGTTGTTAGTATGCGGCCATCTGGCAATGTTACATTACCTCCCGCAGGGGGCATATTATTGGATTGTGCTTGCATCCTCATCATATGCTGTTGTTGTTGTTGCGATGGAGGCATCTGCGGTTGTCTATTACCTGATGATTGAGAACGATGAGACGAGGAAGATGGGTGTTGATCTGACCCCCAGATGACGATCGTTGTTGCTTGTCTTCCTTTGATTGCATCTTCTGCTTTAGGAAATGATCTAGATAATCATGGGCCTTCTTCCAGTAATTTTCTCCCACTGTTTGTCGTAACCTGTTCTTCATACTTGAAGTGAGCGATCGAAAATGGGGATCACCAGTCTTATTCTTCTCATAGCACTCTTTTATTTGAGCTTTAGCCTTGACATGCATACTTGTATCACGTTGCTCAAGGTACCTGGTGTGTATTTGTGTTGATATATCATTCAAAGGTTTAGACAAGAAGCAAATAAACAATTCTTTGATATCATTTTCTACTCACTTCATCAACACTCTAGTAAACATTAAGAATCGTTCCTTCTCCTTCTTTTCTTGGTCGGATAAGCCACCACGCGAGTTACCACTATCATCTAATCCTGCATTACCCCTACTAGAATTTGATGATGACCTACTCGACGATTGTGAACTCTGCTGACGCATCTGTGCCTGTTGGGCTTGCATTTGTTGCTTCTGCTGAGCATGCTTCTGCTGTGCATGCTTCTGTTGTGCTGCTTGCTGAGACGATGAGGGTGCACCACTCGAACCCCTCAAGTGATGTGCATATTGACCTCTTTGTTGTTGTTGTTGTTGTTGTTGTTGTTGGGAAGAAGTAATAACTGGACTGGGTGGTACACCTGCAGACATGGCAACAAGAGGAGCACTGCTTGTTCGGGAAGAAGTGGGTACCGGAACAGAAGCAGCTGGACGGTTGGAAGGTGGTGCAGATCGGTTGGCAGTTCTAGTTATGTATAATCGAGAAGAAAACAGAGATTGTCAGTATATATATTAAAAACACATCCTTAAATACAAATACACATAATTTAACCAAATCCAACAAAAACAACAACTTACCTTGCCGCTGGCAATGGAGCTGGAACACGTCCAACAACAACAGGAGGCTGTACACCCCCAGGTCGTGATTGTTGTTGTTGTTGTTGTTGTTGAACTACTCCTGGATTTGGCTGACCTGGTTGATGGTTTTGATGTATCATGGGAGGTACATGTTTTTGTGGAGGAGGGTTGGTATTATTTTGGGATGGGCCTCTGGATACAACGGCAGTATTAACAGATGTAGTAGGGATCGAGCTCCCTCTTCTCATGTTGGGTTGTATTGGAGTTGAAACTGGTAGATTTTGTTGTTGTTTTTTAACAGCAGTAACAGCCTGCTGTGACGGGACATTAACTTTGGATGCTGCTACTGCCTGTTGTGCAGCAGCGCCAGGAGGTGATTTATATAAACTTTTCAAACGATTAGTTAATTCTGATTTGGAATTAGACCCAGCTTGAGTAGTTGATGATGATGTCGTAGTACTGCCAGAAACAACTGGTGGTTGATTCTTTTTATTAGTGGTACTTGTTGTACTTGCTGTTACCTGTGTAGCCAAACCTTTACTATTATTATCTTCAGCGTCACTATCATCAGAGGGGATATCCCCCATTAGTAAATCCTCCATGATGGTATATTATATTAATAGGTATGAGCAGGGGTTCATATCGCCAGGGGTTGGTATGAGTGAGTATCAATTTGAAGTAAATTGTAGTTGCAAAATATATTATCTTCGTTCTTCCTCAATTATTAATTTCAAAACGGCGGATCACCACTAATCGAAATAGCAGTTAAAAGCTGATCTATTTACTGCACTGACGATATATCTTGAGCTCTATTCCAATAGTTTTACCACACCTAATTGCAACATCTTCAATTCTTGATAAAATTAAACAAGTAATTTTAAGACACATGTCCTACATATCAAACAAACAAGCAAACGTACATACACTCGCATAATACAACAATAGCCACCCAATACAACAGGCCCACGCCCAGACATCCAAATATCATTGCTCCTGCACCATCCTACTAATCTATACGTTACTGTTGGTAATAATTGTCGCTCGCTTTATTAAAACACATCGTCGTCGTTACCAAAATAAGAAATCAAAATGTCTAGTAAAGCCGGTCCGCCACCATCACCTCGTTATACCTCTCTATTATGTGAGTTCATGGCATATGTTCATCAGAAGGCCAAGCCATATCCTAAGGATCATGAGGTGAGTGGTATATTTAATTATTGTATTATTTTATTATTTATAAATTATATATGTCGAGTTTTCGATTTTGTGCACAAGATGTGTCAACTAACTTCAAGTTGTGTAACTGCCATATTCTCATCTCGTATATTCACATTCTATATTATTATATTACTCAGTTCTCTGAAGATGAACTTAACGTAATTACACGTGAGTATACTTTTGTTGTTTAGTTGTGCATGTTTATGAGATCCTACTAATAATTCATAATACAGCCGCCGATATGTGCAGATGGATGAATGTCAAGGCATTTGGTACACCCAATCCTGGCATTGATGCAAGACTTACCGGAGCTGGTTCATCATCTCTTGAGTTCATGAAAAAAGCGATTAGTTTCTACATGCCTCTCAAGCAAAATTGGGACCCCGATCGTGGACAGGGAAACCCCACACGATCGAAGGAAGTGAAGGAAGTTATGCATAGGGTTAGTGCCTTGGGTGGTAAGAGGAAGAAGGAGAGTATCTACCAACCGGAAAGTCACCTTACCATGGAAGTAGTACCCAGTGACGGACCCGTTGGTCTACTCAATCGTATGCATACTCAGAATAGTGAGTTTATCCACATCTTGGATACAATGGAAACGTCTCTTCACACGTTCACTCGTTCTGTCAGTCAGATGAAGAGTTCATTGCAAACAAACAATATTGCAATCCGTCATGAGCTTAATGCTCAAGCTAATGGAGGTACAGCTCAGGTTGCCGAACTAGATGCTATCATGGCACAGCAGGGAGGACAGATTAACCTCCCAACGTTGGCAAGTGAAGTAAGCGAGTCTGCCGGAAAGGTCGAGGAGTCACTCCAGGGCTTCATTGATATGTCTGCCGTGAACACTGACATGAGAGTCGTAGCAGGTAGTGATGGGTTCACAACCTTCGTTTCTGCCATGTCGGGAAAGCACATGGACGTTCCCGAGGGCTTCACTTTGCCTTCAGTTGATCTTTCGACGGCATGGCGCCATTGGCTTATCGGATTCCCCGACTATAAGATTAAGAACGATGAGGGTGGTATCATGGACTGTCCTATCCGTCCTCTTCGTCTAGTTAACACTGTTGATCTACCTCAGACATTGAGGAAGAAGTTCAAGGATGGATGGCGACCAATTCTAGTGTCAATGTCGGGTGATGTTGCCCAACAATTGGAAAACACACCTGCTTCCATGATGGATGAGAAGTTTATCGCACAGACGTACAATGTAGCCATGACAGCACTTAGTACCAAGGCTCCAGCTATGTTTGCTGACTCCAACTCTGACAAATGCAGCACATGGAAGGTGGCAACGTGGAGCCGCAAGATTCGTGAGAATTCACTTGGTCAGCAACAAGTTCGTCAATCAAGTATGGGCGGTGCTGTTGGTCAATTGAAAACTGAGGGGGAAGTAGCAGCTGAACTGGGCCAGGTTCCAGTGCCTGTTATGGGTGCAGGGGTTGTTCATGCAGCACCAGTTTATGCTGCACAAGAACAAGTTTAAGTGCCGGACTGCTTCTTTGTTGTTTGTGAATATGAATAGGGATGATTTTGTGAAAAAAGTGAGAATTGTTACAGTGTTAAGTATTTGGAAGCTCACTTGTTTAGTTGCAAGTAGTGCATAACATAGCTCTCTAAAAGTTTGTATGCACAACAGCTCTTTGTGCATCATTATCTACACTATTATCAAAAAGGACCGATAACATAATCTGCTGTACTACTAATCCAAGGAATTCCAGTCGGTTTCTTTCCTCGTAGATTGCTTACCACACTATATACTACCAAACTAACATAATAGTAGAAGACAAAATTGCTACATGGCTCTGTTACAGACCTTGAAAAGTTGGCATCAGCTTCCGTCACAGCCTCACTAAGTATTTGAGGAAAGAATAATGTAATATCGATAAGTATTGCCTGTTGTGCATTAAACCGTCTCTCTACTTTGTCCAGTCAATTGTGGACCTAAGGCAAAGCTGGAAGATACGCGTTTCATAGTTTAGGATGAAGAGAGACGAACTCAAGTTAGTGCATACAGCTTGCAAAGACAATGAAATGAAGACAAATAAAGGCCAAATGGAGCACTCCGATCTTAAATACTTCATATTGGACACATGAATTCATAAGATAAAACAATACTAACGCGGACTTTCCAGACAAACAATATTAAACTCAGTGCTGGAGCTGCTTGAGTGGCATCGACAATTGGCCGTAATAATACATAATGTAACTGATCTAATATTGGTATACGTTCATACAAGTAATGACCAAATTGATCTCCATCAATCAGCGGTAAGATATAAGGTATACAGCTTTTTATTCTATCAGAACCTCTAATTTCACCTTCATCTAGAATGATTTTGGGCTTGTTCTTTGGTTCGCCAAAGATATCCAACTTGTTGTTGTACTCTGTTTTATTATCATTATCATTGTCTTTCTTGTCTTCATTATTATCATAATCATCGTTTGTTCCATAGAGTCTCACTACTTTAGATAACTTATGGTTATAACATGTAGACAAATTATATAAATGTGTTGCAGTAGATTGAAAAGCAGCGCACCATTGGCATACGATAGAGAATATACAAAATGATATCAACCGCATTATATATCTATATCAATGGTATACTGTTATTATTAACTACCAACCTTCAACAAAACCAACTCAGAAGACAACAGAAGAGATTAATGATGAGAGTATAACATTACACATGTAATGTATGAGAAAAAAACATCATCAAATCAGCAAATGACAAATAGGATGCATACTAAACCCACCCATTACAATCCAATATAAGAAGAAACTAATGAATATGGCATCAATACTAGCCCTATCAATGATATGGATGAACAATTGTTCACATTCGCTGGCCTGGTCACCGCCAAGAATTCCATCTGCAAAAAGTAGTACACTTCTTACCCATCAACATACTTGCATCAGCCATCACTCTATCTCTCCTCTGATGTCATCAACAACTGCACAAGAAGATATTACTGTTGATGTAGACGAAGAAAAGTTACTGCAGGAACTGACTGTACCTGAACTTAAGGAGAGATTGCGATCTAATGGTCAAAAGGTATGTTCATGTGATGTGTGCAATATGCATTTTAGATGTATAGTCGTAGTTATAAAACACATATACACATTTGATCTGATATCTTCATTTATATTATGTATTGCAGGTTACAGGGAAGAAGTCAGAATTAGTTCAAAGATTATTATTAGTGATACAGCAACAGCAGCAGCAACAACAAATGAACAATGATGATACAACGACAACAATCAGTAATCATGTAGATGAAACACAAAGCCAACAACTTGATCCGTCCCTAAACCAATTACCCGAGCCATTGATTAAAGCACTTGTCAAGTATACATCATCATCATCCAGTAGCTACGAGGTATTATCACCAAAGTTACTACCAATTCAACAAAAGTCATACCAAATCGTATCTAAGGGTAATGATGCAGTCTTATTCTCACCCACAGGAACGGGTAAATCATTAGCATTCATCTTACCACTGGCATCAAGATTATACGAATGGAAACATGATGGATCATTAGATTATAAGAAAAAGGCACAGAAACAACGATTTATACAACAGCAACGGAATAAAGATCGGAATGATAGTTTTGCATCATCATCAAATCAACAAGTTATTGATCCTGCAGAGCCTAGTATACTTGTTGTTGAACCATCAAGAGAATTGGCAAGACAGGTTGGTAAGATATGGGGAAAGTTTCATCTAACTGCATTGAAGAGTAGTAAACGACAAGTAGTGACTGTTTATGGAGGTGTTCCAATGGCAAGACATGCAGCAATGCTTAGTAGCAAAACAGATGTAGTTATTGGTACACCAGGACGTATCCGTGAGTTAATCAGAGAGAAATACCTTTCAACGTCAAAACTACGATCAATTGTGTTAGATGAAAGCGATACATTACTTAATTTTAAAGACAATCCCGAAGTTGAATGGTTACTTGATGGCATGAGAGATGATTATCAACTAGTACTTGCATCGGCCACTGTCAATAAGCGAGTTGAGAAGTTTGTTGGCGAGGTTATGGAGTTAGAAGTCGGTGAGGAGGGGTATGTGATTGTAGAAGGTGACAATATTAGGAATGCTGATGATTATGATGGAATCGATATTTCAGTCGATGATGCAACAGTAATCGGAGAGGAAGCTCCACAACTATCGAAGAAAGCTCCAACTGTTAGACATTGGTCAATGCCAGCATCGACTGCATCTCGCGTTACACTCACTTCTGATCTCATCGTCACAATGGAACCACGCCGAGTAATTGTATTCGCACCTTCAAAAGCTGAGGTTGAGTCTGTTGCTCAAGAATTGACAGAACGCATGTCCGGCAATGATGTGAGTATTCACATCCTTCATGGTGATATGGTACAGCAGGCTCGATCAAGGACAATTATTGCATTCAGTGATGAATCTACGAGAATGACCAGAGTACTTGTTGCAACTGACGTCGCCGCTAGAGGTCTCGATCTACCTGCAGTTGATTTAGTGTTACAATATGGAGTGCCACGATTGACTGGCAAAGATGGGACGTTTGATTCAGAACTGTATATACATCGTACAGGACGAGCTGGACGATTCGGCAACACTCGAACTGCAGATGCTATTGTATTGTATGATAGAACACAAGGTGAAGCAACAACACTCAATAAGCTACAAGAAGAAATGAAAAGTTTGAAGAACATTGATATTGAACCAAGGCAGTTGCCATCTCCAAATGAAGTTATGGAAGCTTCATACAATCGAGTACTGAGACTTTGTGATGGGGCTGGTAGTAGTACTAATGATTTGGTAAAGTACTTTGCAGATAAGTTATCACAGGATGTGACTGAGTCGGAAGATATAAAGGAGAAAGAGTCAATGCTCGTTCATAGATTAGCTTCAGCAATGGCTGCACTATCAGGACTAGACGGAGTGGTTCCCAATAGATCACTCCTTACTGCAAATCCAAAAGATAGAACAATTCGAGTATGGAGTGAGTCTTCTACTTTACTATCACCATCTGAGATTACACCAGTATTGAAGTCTCTGGGTTCAGGCAAATTAGGAAGAATAACAATTTTAGATGATGGTTCGGCAATATTTGACCTGCCTGTCAAACGTGCGGAGAAGCTGCTTGAAACTGCCGCCGAAGATTCAAGTATTGAATGGATACTTGAACTACCAGACGCACTCCCTGCTATGTAATGTAAGTAAAGTAAAGTTGCTCACAAGCTTATTCCCTTACATTTGCTTGTGATCATATACTCTTTAGATTACTTATGAACTACATGATGTTACAAGTCATCATAGCTAACTCCTGTGCATTCAACTAGTTTATTCCAAAAGACTTGTAACTTTTCATCATCATTGGAGTCCCTACTAGGTGATCCACCAAAATGATATGAGCCAGAAGGTACTTTACCAAGGGCATATTTCTCACCTGTTGCAAGTTTGTAAGTATTATTTGCTCGTTTGACTGGGATTCCACACGCTCCCCATCCTGCTAGCAGCATTTTAGTGTTGACAGTTCCAGGATCCATTGTCAAGCATTGGATATTATAACTGGAAGTTAGCTTTGCCAACTTAACAGTGAAGAGTAGATCGCCAAGCTTTGAGTAACTATAGCTAGAATGGCCACTTGGTGCTTTTCCTCTTTTTGCAAATAGCATATCAATATCTGGCAATGTACTTGATTGACTAATACTACTGGTGGTTATAATTCTCGTATCTGAATTTTTGTCTTTTGCATTGCGTATCAAAGAAGGTAAGAGTCTCCTTGTTAAAACAAATGGAGCTAGCACATTGATGGCCATTGTGTTCTCAAAACCCTGTACTGAATGTTTTGTATCAGGATCGAATACGCCAGCGTTGTTGATAAGAACATCCAACATTGGATCATCACATGATTGCCATGCTTGTAGTTGTGTAATAGCTTGCTTTGCAAGATCTTCAACTTGATCAAGATCCGACAAGTCTGCTTGCAAATAGGCAACCTCTTCAGCCCCCCGAGACTGAAAATCTTGTACAAGTGATTTGACTACTGAATCGGAAGGAGATTTCCGACCATGTATTAACAACTTATGCCCATCAGACGCTAACTTTTCACAGGTATGCTTGCCAATGCCATCAGTTGCTCCCGTCAGAAAAATTGTGCGAGGATGTTGTATCTTCATTGATATATTGTTAAGTGCACTGCAAACGGAAGAAATCATAAAGATGATGACATGAATAAGAACTCTACCACTATTCATAATCCTCATAGCATGATATCTTTTGACTTTTGAGTAATATTCTCTCAACTCTAATGATCATAAAAAGATACGGAATCATAGCCCAAAGGTATCCTAGAAATTTTTAAATATTGAGTGCACTCAACTTCATTACTACAAGTTGGCACTGATTTGTTTGTACTCGGTGAGTCTAATATGTTGGTTTTGATGGCCGGGAGGTGCACCACATATCTATTATTGGGAGTGTTGTGCTGCTGAGCGGCGGCGGCGGCAGAATATGGCGTTATCAAAAATATAGGATAGGCTACTTTGTTGATGTTCGTGGGTGTGTTATATAAGTAACCACTTGCAAATCATTTGATATCAATAATTGTTGTAAATATCTTCTATCACTACCAAAGTATGTATGTAACTCGCTCACCACATTCCATTCATACTACAGCACCCCATAATTAACACAATATATCAACAACAAACAACAATATGGATATGCCAGAGATTGAGGTAGTTGCAGAAACTAAAGTTGTTAATAAACATGCCTACTCTGCGGAACAGAAGGTGAAGCGTTATCATTCAATCCTTCGGGATTTTATGACCTACTATCATCAACGGAGTGAGACATATCCTTCGGATTATGAATTTACTGAAATGGAATTGCGTGCTGTACATCCTAAGGCAATTGGTAAGTTTATAAGGCATGTAGTGTATTGTGTTATTGCAGAAGGTCTAATTATTTGTCAATCTCAATCTGTTTTTTATTAATACAGTCAATTGGATGAACTTTAAAATGTTTGGAACCATTGATCCCGATTTTTCAGGCGAAACTAAGTTGAGTGGTTCTCATCATACGATTGCATTCTACCGCAAGGGTATTGGACACTTTATGCCAGACGGGAATGATGATTGGGATCCTATGCAGAATACAGGCAATCCTACTCGTTCGAAACTTGTTCGTGATCTAATTAAGAAAGTTAAAGACTTAACAGATACAGGTGACTTATCACCAAGGAAGACAAAGAGGAACAGTGAAGCGGCCGATGGAAGTCAAACGAAGAAGGCTGCCAAGTCTAGGAAGAAAGCCAGGACAAGTGAAGTATCTAGGATCTCAGTAGTTCCAAATGAGGTGAACACTCTCCTTCGTAGTATGCATGCCGAGAAGACCAGGCTATTGCGTGGCCTTGATGATTTGGGTAATGCGGTTCAGAAGATGAAAGCAGACGTGGAAATGAGTTATGGTTCCATTATTAGTAACTTCTCAAAAATTGGCTCGTCACTTGCATCTGTTGCCAGGGATGCTGATCAATCAGAAGTCATGTTAGTTGATTCTCCCGCTGCCGTCTTTCGTACACGCAATTTATTCACTCAATGGAGTGTTAAGGGTACGAAGCTGACTCCGTTGGCTGATAATTGGAGTTTCCCTACTAATCTCACAGCCAAGGAGGCTTTAAAGTTTTGGTTTATGGGTGATTCCTCGAGTCATACTCCTCCGTTGAAGTACCTCACTGTTGCCCACATGAAACATGTTAAGGGATCAACAGATGGGTTTAACAAGGTGCGCAAGTTTATGAAGATTGTTCAGTACCTAGGGGTAAAGAATGGTTATTGGTGTGAGAATTGGGACAGTGATAGGATTTCTACTTTGTGGGCAAAGATTGAAGATCAAGTTGGTGTTAGTACCAATGATGCTACAAGGCCCGGAGATACCTCCATCAGAACCATTCTTAGCTCCCTTTCGAAGCAAAACCCTAGTATCACAACCGAAATGGTCGAGAATGCCAAAATCATTTTGGATGAAGCCAGAATTGCTGCTGTTGTTCAATCGACTGAAGAAGCATCGCTAGCCGCACGAGGAGGCGCGGCTGGCGACGATGTTGTATCCCCTGAAAACTTGGAACTTCTATGGGGTATTCATCATGGCAAGCTAAATCCACTACCAGCTGATTGGGAGTTTCCAATCCAAAGTAGTATCTTGGAGGCACTTCATTTATGGCTAGTTGGAGACATAGAGAAGAAGATTCCTCCTTTTGTCTATATCCAATCTCGCGATGTAAGCCATATTAAGAGTGGCTCCGGATACTTGTCCAAGCTTCGTTGTGTGATGAAGGTGATTACACACCATGGTGCCCAGCTTAATGTTTGGTGTGACGAATGGGATAATGAAAAGATCAAGACATTATGGTACACAGTGTGGGATGCTAATGCAGGAAAGTCTGTGTTTGAATTCGTGTGATTGATTGTAGTTTTCCCTTCATTTGTTTGTCTCTGCAAACCACATATACTTACACATGTTACAATCACACTTCTTTCATCTTCTAAAACAATCACGTTTTCCAGAGAAGATCAAGTTCAAACGGGCTGATGGAAGGACAGGCACATGCACATGGCAATCCATCTACAATCGCATGCATGAGAGCGGGTTAATCAAAGAGGTTAATGAAGACAAGGATGGTGAAGTCAAGACTGAGGCTGACGTTGACCAGGAAGAAGAGGTGGTTGCACTTCCAGTCGAAACTGAAGAAGTTTAGACAGTGTCAGAAAGGGATCTGGGTGATGTCAAGTAAAGATCATGTATTATGTAAAAAAAAACACAAATATAAAGTTGTAGTTAATTCGAGTAATGATGCAAAGATAGTATATCTCAGTTACTATATATTAAACTCTCAACTATCTCATCACACTTTCACTGTATCAAAACACTATCACAAACACCCTAAGTTTTTAACAACTACACCCGATTCGACCCAAGATCGAGCTTTCAACTTCTTCTTTACACATCGGCTGAAGTTTCCTCAAGTTCGGCTTCTGCCACCTCCATTGGTTCTGCTGATGTCTCACCTGTAGTAGTCTCCTGCTTCTGCTTCTTGGGTGAGGGAACCCTGCCTCCCTTGAACCTAACACATGACGACCATTTCATTGATAGGATATCTCTATCACGACCATCTGGAGTTTTGGCAATAATTCCCAAGCCGGGATAACCTACACGAACTCTATCCAGTGCTTCCAATGGAGTCATAATAGACTTGATTTCCAAGCCTTGTCTTGTAGCCTCTTGATCGACAAGTACCATAACGCTCCTAACCTCAGACAAATTGGTTTTGGCTCTCTTCATGTCAGGAGGCAAATCTCTGGTTTGCATAAGTTTCATTGGGCTAATCTTCTGAGCCGCATCACCACAATGCCAATAGATATACATCTCAGTCAAACCTAAAAGAGGAAACTTCCACGAACTTGGTACTCGACGCTTTACTCCATCATCGTGTTGGTACCACCAATTATCAGGAATCATATCATTAGGATCAGGGACAAACTCACTTGCCGTCTTGGCCGCAATGGCAATGTCATCCTCCCTCTTTCCTTCATTAGCATATTTAGCCATGCTAGACCATTTTAGCCTCATAATGTCACGATCACGGCCCTTTGGCGTTGTAGTCTGGAAGTTACTGAAACCACTGACACCGGCCTTGAAGCACTCTAATGCTTGATTGACATTCATGGTAGTAGATAGAATAGTTTTGCCCTTCCTCTGAGCTTCTTCGTCAATAACTTTACAGAGACGCTTGACCTCGCCTAGATTCATGCGTGCTCTTTTGCCAAGGAAGCTAACATCAGCATTACTAAAGAGCTTCATCGGTGAAATCCTATTCTGATAGTCTCCACAGTGCCATTGGATATACAGTTCTTGCATATTACACGATGGAAAAGTCCAGCTTGGAGGAGCTCTGCGGCGGACACCATCATCGTGTACATACATCCAATCAAGCGAACTGTTATCGACTGTCACCGAATCACTAGCAGCGGCGGCTGCATTGCCTGAGCCAAGGATACTCATTGAAGATGAGGATCCAGGCATATTCTTCATACTCGCAATCTCATTCAAAATTGCTTGATTGTTTGATTGAAGAGCTACTTTGAACTAAAATGAATGTATATAATGTTAGATCTCTACCTGTAAAAAGTATCATATACAAACAATACAAACAGAAGAGTACATACCTTATCCAAAGACTGACTGAGTGTACTAAACAAATCGATAAAGGAGGCATTCTGAGAATGCATCCTACACAAGATATCCTCCATTTTACTGGTGTCATATGTTGGAGATGCAGCTGCTGCAGTACTACTAGCTCCAGTAATCAATCCAGGTGGTAGCTTGGGAGCCTTGGCCTTCTTAAGTGGGATAGGGGACTTGGTAGAACCATCAGTAGCTGCAGTAGCACCCAATGATGATTTACGCTTCTTTGTTCCACCAGAATCATCTAAGCTACGGATACGCTTAATGAAGTTATTCACTTCGGATGATCGAGTAGGATTTCCTTGTTGGGTTACAGTATTCCAACTAGTCTCCTTTTGAGGCATGAAGTAGCTAATACTCTTCTTGTAGTAATCAATAGTATGATGGCTACCATTAACCGGTTTTTCGGTTAGACCAGGATCCTCTTTGTTGTATAGTTTCATTGTCATAAATCGGACAATATCACTTGGGGTTACGGCCGAGAGTTCGTCTTGTGTAAACTGCAGATAAAGTATGTATTATGTAATAATATCATATGAGTACACGAGATGCAGTATATATGCGATTGCAAAGATATTTATTGCCATAAAAGATCTTCTTACCTCATGATTGGCAGGGTATGTATCATCTTTGCCATGTAAGAAGGACATAAAATCCCGAAGAACACTGTAGTATCTTTGTAATTGTTTCATATCGACTGTATGTCCATTCCTCTTGGCGGCGGCGGTCGGCTCAGTTGCTGATGATTCCATTATCGTTGGTATAGTTTTACCTTTTGTTTCCGTATATATGGAGTCCGTAGTTATGATATTGTTCCGCTTGGGAAAGGTGATACGCATTTAGTTGGTTTATGCGCGTTGAGTTTTTTCGTAGTAAATTTTTAGATCTTACTCACGTGAATAAAATACTACCTAGCTCTCTACCTCTTCACCCACCGCCCACCTCATCTACTGACTAATCAATTATATGCAGTGTGGATATATCTAATATAATACTTAGTAATTGATCAGCTAAATTATCATCAACAACAAAAACACATACCACATTGACATTATGTCCACCACCACTACCACAAAAGTTTGCCTATTAACTGGCGCTTCTGGTACTATTGGGTATAACATTGCATTAGCGTTAAAAGCATCGTCTACACCATCTTTATCATGGCATATTATTATAATCGGTCGGCGACCTCCTCCATCATCTATTACAGACGTAGATGGCAAACCACCAGCGGTATTACCATATGATACATTCCTCAAGGCCGAGATGACAAATGAAGAATCAGTGTCAACCGTGTTGAATGCTCATTTTGAATCATTGCAAAAGTCTACTACGGATTCAGTGGGTTTAAACAGATTGGATCTACTCATTAATTGTGCTGGTTGTTCTTTAGGTAATGAACCTATTTGCAATGTATCCGCCGATACATTTCGGGATGTGATGGAGGTGAATCTTATAGTTCCATTCATTTTAAGTAAATATGCAATGTCTAAAATGGCTACACCAGACGGTGGTCGAATTATCAATATTGGCAGTATTGCTGGTGAATCTCCTCGGTTACATTCAGTACCATACACCACATCGAAATATGCATTGGGTGGATTAACTCGAGCTATGTCGATTGAAGGCCGACATTTAGCACAAACTACAAACACAACAGAGGCAGGCAATGGTGTAGTGGCAGTATGTCAAATCAATCCAGGGAATGTTAGATCAGCTATCATGTCAGCAGAAGAGGCAGCACGTCGTGAGAAGGAGGAAGGATTTGTCGAAGCTGAAGACATTGGAAAGTATGTTGCAATGATTGCCAATCTACCCAATGAAGCCAATGTTTTGGAAAGTACAGTAATGCCAACTAGACAGCCTCTTGTCGGTCGAGGATAATGTGCAATACTGTTGGATTGGGTATAGCTACACGGCTGGATTGGATAAGGTACTATCACACATGATAGTATTTTGTACAAAAAATATTGATATAGGCAGACTGACAACTGCATAAACTACAAAAACTACTAGAGTATTAAGCAATAATACAATACATTTGGAGAAAGTAGCTTCTTTGTCGATAACACACTGACCTCAGAGCAGCATGCAACATACCTAGCCTGATAGCTCAACCTAACAACAATACTGCAATCAGATAGACGAAGGATACCCCTCGGTGGGTAGGGTATCCTTTGGTCCAATTTTTCTCCTCGCCCCTCGCGCGGTCATTTTTTCTTCACCTCACTCTATCTCGTTGTATTGTGCTTTATTATCTTCTTCATATTCTACTGGACCCTGAACCGTCGTTAATGTTAACATATAGAGGAGTGTAGGAGTGAGGGGATATACCAAGTTTTTGTCTGCAACAAATTTCCAACTTAGTATCTGTGGAGATCGCGTGGATATAAAGATCTTCTTTTCCTACAGCAACAATCTTAGATTGGCCACCAAGATGAATGATGACTATTCTGTTCAGTATAGACCACGGTATACCGAGGAGGAATGTTCAGATGAGGCATATGAAAAAGATTTGCGTCATAGACGGTTTGAGGGAAGGTGAGCATTGTTTGTTGCATGATATAATTTGTCAGTTTAAAGATATTTCCTGACTAAAGTCATTATTATTTCCATATACTATATTTGTAGAAAGAGAAAGCTCGTGACAATACTATTGTCAATATCATTTATAAGTGTCGCTGTGGTATTTACCAGAGTTTACCTCTTTTTTGCCAATAAATCTAAACCAACTGGATCAAACACCGATAAGATATCCTTCAATTCAATAAATAATGAAACACAGACATCAACAACATGGAGTTGGAAGAAGAAATCAAAGAAGCCGGGTAAGAAGTCAATCAAAGATAGTGATGGTTTTTTCAATTCTATACCGGATGCTGATTGGAAACAAATTAAAGAAGAAACAAAGAACATTATCAACATACAAGATGGTATTACTCAGAGGACTTCATATTTATTATCAGAATCAGGTGCCAATATAGACAGTGATAGTTGGTGGATTGACAATTGGAAAATCAATTTCAATGGCTGTCAAAACAAAATGTACATAGGTGGAAAGTGGCTATGTGATCCTCAACGGGTAGTGTCAATTGCAGATGAATTATATGAAAGCAATAAACCGAAAAGAAAGAAGAGAGGTGTCACACAACAAAAAGAATGTATAATCTATATATCTGGAGTAGTAAATGAAATCGATTTTGCTGACCAGTTCTTGGATTACTCAATGGCAAGGATGAGTGAATTACATAGTAGTGATGAAGAGGAATCAATAGATTTGGTAGCTTGTGAACTTCATATCTTTGCTCCTCATGGACAAGAGAAAACAACAAGAGATGGTATATTTATTCACGATTGGGGCTTTAGACCAAGTAATAAAGAAAGCATGGGTGTAGCAGGAGCATCTTTTAAAACATTACAACAAACAATTACCGAGCTTGGACATGCCGGTAGAATATCAATGCTTGTCGTTGACTGTGAAGGCTGCGAATGGGACTTATATCCAGACATCTTGTCTTTGGCTGATCATGTCAAACAAGTATTGCTTCAAATGCACGGCACTCCTTTCATGACAAATGACTTATTTCTGGCTATGCAACAAAATGGATATTTAATATACCACAGAGCAGCGTCAGGCTATGCTGAGATACATGATTATTCTTTCATCAAAATGGAACCCAATTTCTATAATTGGAAAGATTAAATGATACTATCTTTCACTATTCTATTGCTTCTTTTCCTTCTTTTCACCATCACTAGCATTGTCTTCTCCTTGTGATGCCACTCCTTCAACTGGTCGAGTTGTGTCAACAGGATACAACCATCTTTGATATAAATATATGATGAACACTATATCATCACGGAAACAACTCATACGCGCCATCGTTGGCATTCTGATAATGAAGGCAAATAGATCGTCGATGAATGTATTAACGAATCTGTAACCTAGCACTCGCCATGGTAAATGAGCTACTGACTTGAGTTTGTAGTTGAGAAACAGCTGTGGTGTCATCAAGACAAATCCAACCGCATATACAAAGGATGAAGCCGTTGTGATAAACCAGCTATACCATCCAGAGTGCAGCTCTTTAACCAAGGAATACACCGCATAAGATACAACTAAGGGAAGCAAAAAGTACTTGCCCAGAATTCTTGTAGCCAACTGATCTGTTTCTTCTGTCAAACGAGCGAGCTCGGCTTTTCTAGATTGAGCTTTTGTTGACTTGTCAGAAGATGCTCGATTTGCTGCTCGTAATCTTGTAGCACATAACTCGTATCCGAATACACTGAAGATCCGATTGTACCAAGCCTTGCTGTTCCCATCATCGGCAGTACACTTGACAAACTTGATACCAGCTCCTCGTTGACACTTCCACAACGCTATGAACATTCCGAACCCACTGGGAACAGTCATTAATAGTGAAGAATCCATCTGAATCAAGTAAAGCAGAATGACAACTTGAGATATCCAATCGAGAAAGAGAGCCCGAACACTCAAGCCGGTAAGGTCTGTATTTTCCTTCCAAAAGTTCACATCGCTCTTAAAAGTGAGAAACTCAAATAGTAAATGCAGTACCGAAGCCAGCATTGTAATAGCGAGTAATATAACATTGGTTTCTGCAATCAAGCGTCGTATATCGTCAATATCACTTTGTTCGAACCCCATCTCTCTCTGTGATTCCAGTGATGACGATAAATGGTTCAATAGACGATACCTCGCAGGAGTAAGTCCCTGCTGAGTCGATTGAGAAGCGTCTTTGTCGTCATGATTTGTCATCATACTACCGCTATGAAAGCCAACACGGAGTGGTAAAGCTTCGACTGTTTTGTTCAGCGGAATGTACTTGTCAGAAGTGAGACCTATCTCATCAACGTGTACCGCTGGCAAATAACTATATCCACTAGGATGACGGGAATCATATTGTTTACCTCGTCCTCGAACTTGAATAATGTCGAAGCCAACTTGATTATGATAATCGACTGGATACCCTTCTTCATCTTGAATAAGGTGAATCATAACCTCTGGTTTCCAGTATGGGTACTTGATGCCCTCTTTCTTATCATGCTGAGCTTGTTGATACTCTTGATGGGCTTGTGTTTGATGATGTTGTACATTCCATGGAGGTATCAAGTTTGTGCAAGTGCCATCATCTTTGATTGGACACATGATGTACTTTTTTAGTACAAACAATGCATCCCGATATAAAAATCTCTTTGGACTTTCAACATGTAAAGGTACTTCTTTTTTGATCATTTGCACTTTACCAAATAGGACATTGTGTTCCGCATGTCGTTGTTGTATATTCTTTGCAGCAGAGTGTGGAGTCTTTGATGAGGATATAAGTTTGGTCATCTCAGTATTGGTTGTTGGAGTTTGACGTACGAGTACTACATGAACATATGCAGCTCCATTTGACTTGAGTGACTTCCATAATGGATTGTTGGGAGAGATGTGAATGATAGTTTTTGGTTCTTCTGCATTTCCATTCTCATCTTGTTTGGACGATGATTGAGTTGCATCATCATTACTCTCGCCACTACCAGAAACGGTATGGATAATAGCATCTAATAACGACTTTAAATTCCGAGATAAAGATGTATATAATGTAAGTAGTACTGATGTAGATTCAATGCCCCCACCTGCACTATTCATTGCAGCCATGATACCACCCCCGTCACTAGCCAAGTCTTTCTCGTGCTTTATTGAATCCTCCAACCACTTGTGTGCAAATTGTATAGACTTTTGTGCTGACTCCTGTTCATTACTGCAAGTTTGTGTATCATCAATTGCACTGCTACATGTGGTAGCAGTAGAAGACGGATCATCATTAGCAACGAGGACAAATGAACGAGATGGAAATGTTTTTGTAGCACCCAAAGCATTATCCTCAGACCATAATAAAAATGAATTTCCTTTGCGAATAACATCATCTTCTTCCTCAGCAACATTCTCACTACCATCATTATCACTAATTGTACTGAACTTGTCATTCTCTTTGAAATAATCCAATGAAAAGTCAGGTTTACTTGATAAATATACACGAAGTCCCAACTCATCTTCACTACTACTACCACTACTACCCCAATATGGATATACCATTTTATCTTTTGTATAACTAGCTAATGTATCCTTTGGTATATTCCTCAGTGGATACATTAGATTTAATAGATTACTGAAGGCAAACCAAACATAGAATAATGCAGCTAATGATGATAATGTTGATAGACTGAATATACTTTGTAGAATTGACTTCTTTTTGGATTGTCCATTATTGGAACTTGGTGTTTGCTCAACCATTGCAATACTTCTATTTCTCTCTTCTAATACCAACTAATACAATGAAACAATATATAACTATTACCAATATTGTCCTCTTTATCCCCGCAGATTTCCGATATCAATAATGTGCGGTGTAAAGTTATCATGAGAGTATTAGGTTATGAGCTCATGTCATTACATGTGGAGTAAGTGGAAAGGACCTCATCATGCAGCACATTGCACAGCTGATAAGTTCATACTGTTACTCATTCAAACAACTTCTTTCTAGTAGTATCATCTATCTAGTAGTTCTCATGTTCAACTAAACATATACTTCGAATAGAAGGACTCATCCAAAACAATAATGAGAGTTCCGAAGAAAAGCTCCAAACCTACCTCAAAATACTCAGCACTGTCAATAGCAAGAAACTATATCCCTTCTTACTCTGATGCATCACAAATACCACTTGGTCCAACAGCGAACTGGCAATCAGCTTCAGGAAGAGTAGGAGAGTCAAAGACTGTACAGATACGGTTCTCTCCACGTCCCTTCCTCAAACGAAGACGAGTAGTACTAGCATGGGCTACAATATTACCTCCGATGGGCTTGGTAGAATCCTTTGCAAATGACATGGCTCCTGGATCAGCAACGACCTGATTAGTCATGAAAACGGCAACACCAAACTCCTCCGCAAGACGGGTAAGCTGCCTCAAGAACTGAGCAAGCTGCATCTGCCTTTCACTAAGCTCTCCACGGCCACTGTAATCGGTACGGTATAATGCGGTAGCGGAATCAACAACGATCAAGGCATAACGATCCTGGGACATGATGGCTGCAGCCATTTTGAGAAGCTCCGTTTGATGTTCGGAGTTGTGTGCACGTGCATATGCAACATTCTCAAGAGCAACGGCTGGGTCCATACCAAATCGTTCTGCAATACCCTGTAAACGTTGTGGACGGAACGTACCCTCAGTATCAATGTAAATGGCCTTACCCTCAGCACCACCCTCTGAAATGGGCATTTGACACGTAACACAAAGAGTATGGCAAAGCTGTGTCTTTCCCGTACGGAACTCTCCAAAAACCTCAGTTAATGAACCAGTTTCAATACCACCTTCCAATAGCTTATCCAACTCAACCGATCCCGTACTAAGAGTAACAAGTTGCTTCCTATCCTCCAAGGCATCAGCGGCAGTCTTGAATTCCATGGGTACCAACTGCTTGACAATATCCTTGAGTTTCACAACCTTGGCCTCGGATAGACCACGAACCTCGGACAATTTACGTACGGTGGAGTGTGCAATTGATTCCATGGTATGAAACCCGGCATCATTGAGCTTTTGAATATCATTGGCTGCTACACCATGTTCCTGAAGAAGGTCTAGGGATTGGTAGGTTACAGTAACCTGTTTATAAATAATACGGGGTATGTATTTGAATGGATGGGTTGTGGTGGTTAGAAGCATAATATATATATATACAAAATGAATGGATGCACACCCCAACATCACCTCCACCACCACCCCAATTAAACAAATCAACATAATTTAATAATAACAATAGAAACGCATTATACACCGCAATAAATCATGCCCAATCTTTACGAATTCTGACATATTGTTCACCACATGCACCACCGTATATTAATTTGTATGAACGAACGATGCTCCCAATTTAACAACTCCTCCACCCACCAGCCCCATCAATAAATCAATACAATCAATTATAAACAACATAATAAAAACGTTAATACCACCACAATAGCACACCAAATCTTTGAGGAATTCTGACATCAGCAATAACACATGAACCAGATCGTGTAAAATTTGCTCACCTAGTGTATGAAGAAAAGAAATATAATGTAAGATGGATGAATGATATGAACTGATTGTATACCACATAATATAAATAAATCATTAAACGATTAATATACAAGGCCACACAATATTCTTGGTAACAGTGAACCAACATCCCAAATCGTGTAAAAGTACACCGTTTACTTTTTACTAAAAGATAACCAATAACCCGGGAAGATTACAATTAAATATATCAACTCACCTCCTCCTCCTCTCCTTGTTGCATTTGTTCCTCATATTGAGGCTGTTGCATCACCGCGGCTGACATCGTTGTAGTTTGTGTTGGTATTGTATTTGTTGTTACTAAGAAAGTTTATGAGCTTGAAATGTGAGTCACGGGCATAGCCCAGGGGCTTTAGGTTTTAGAGTAAAATAAGCTGTTATTTTGTTTATGGCGCATTGCTTGCCTTAACTATAGTGTTAAAAGCACACAGTAGGATATACTATTAATACATGAATATTATCCCTGTCTTTGTAGTTACTAATACATTGTTCTTCTTACGAATCGAAACCCTTATCTGTTAACAATGCAGGCAGATGAAGAGGTGAATGATCATCATCAAAATCCAAATGATGGTGAGGATAATGTTGACAATGGTGAGGATGTTAATAATGAGGACGAGTCCTATACATTGTGCCGTCAAATTATTGATAATACCGCTCAGGAACGGGTAGTAGACTTAGCAGAAAGATTAGATATCTCTATTCCACAGTGCCATGAAGCTGTTTGGATAAGATCTAAATATCCTTGCATAAAACGTCAAGTAGCAGATTGTTTTAGTTCATTAGGAATTGAGGGGGTTGAGTTGTTACAATCGGTAATAACAAATCTAACCAATGCTAATTATAATTATAGAGAAGTTAATAGGTTATTGGTGGATGCCGGGTTGATTGGTTTAGATAGTGATATATCAATTCAATCAGAAAATTCGAATGAAGAAGAGACTGAGGTTGATGACACTTCATCAACTGAAGAGGATGAAGGTGAAGGCGGTATTGGGGATGATGATAATAATTTTTCATTTTTACCAGTTGGTGATTGGTCTGATGAATCAGATCATCAATCGGTAAATGAAGGCAATGGTGAGGTGGGTAATGTTGAAAATGTTAATCCCGGGGAACCGTTTGGTGATGATATATCGGGTGATAATGGTGTTCATCCACGAACCAGGAATACATCACCCAATGATGTAACTGATACCAGGGAGTTTATTAATGCACAAGAAGAACCAACCAATTCACAACTAGCAGAATCTGCTGGGTGTAGATATATTGAACAAGATGAGACTACTCCACCAACTCCAGTTCCACCCCCGCGATTAGTAAAGATTGATCCGGTTCTTCTATTTCAACACTACGAAGATGAATACGGAGCACTATGTATCACCCTTCCAGCACTCAAACAAAGCGCGAACAAACGTATGCACCCGTCAGCTAAAGAAATTGTCAAGGAGTATTCTTCAAGGGCATTAAAGATTGTGAAACAACACGGTTGTTACCTCGACATAAATAGTCCAACATATGACCAACACACGTTTCCATTACACTACGAGAAGAATGGATTAAAGAAGAGTGCGGCTGTATATGGGGTGTGGAAATTAATTGATGGAGTATGGGTACTTGATAAGATTGGTTGCGCCCTCAAACTTTTGGGAAGGATTGCAATATATCCCGATGCTGAATACAGAGTACGAGTACTAGTCGATGTAGATGGCATCCCTTTTCAAGTCCAAGAGCTTCTCAAACAGAATACAATGGAAATGATTGCGGAGTTGGCATGCCCTTCAAATGGAGTATATGAACCACTACGACTCTTCTACGAGAAGCTACCACACACCGCAGGCATTGATGCTGGAATTGGCAGGTCGATTACGGTACAGACAATTGAGAATGGAGTCGCTTACAATGTTAAATCCTATGAACAAGGGTCCCGAGTGAAGATTATTGCCGAATTAGCATGTTGGGACAGTGAACTGCAAGAAACCATGTGTGATCAAGTTATAACGGCGGCGTTTTCTCTTAGCCAGTTGCCCGAGTTACAACCCTTTTATGAAGGCAAAGAAGTGCTAGCAAGAGCACTCGTCAACTGGGCATCTGGTAAGAGGAAGGATCAAGAGTCGTCTCACATAAAACACACAGAGAATGTTGGTATTCCTCTTGCAAATATCAGAGATGCCTTGCAACCAAGATTTCCGGATGCATCAAAAGTAGGTGCTGGTGCGGCTGGTGATGCTTTGAGGCACAACAGTGATTACTCTCCAGAGGAACTCAAAGTTGGAGCAGAGGAATATTCTATCGAGCTGATAGAGTGTATCAAATTAGCATTAGAAGGAAAGCTTGTTTATTGTCTGCTGAACTATTGGCCTAAATACTTCACATGGCCCGAGATGATTCAAATGATTACATCAGTTCATTTAGAAGTTGATGAAACAAGTTCATTGGATGTTGGGTTCACAATGATTGCTCAGGTCTTCAACAACCCTTCCATCAACGTAACCAAGCGTCTAAATCGGCTGCCAAGTGAGCTCATCTACTTTGTACTCAATCTACCCTGCGGCGGTTCGGTTCTTGCCTGTGTGAACAAGTCATTTAGCAATGCCGCTGATTCTACAATGAAGATTGATAATCGTACGGCTCTGCATACTGCCCTAGCTCAAGAAGTAGTTGCAACAACACTGAAGGAAATGCGGGGAGAAGGTGTCAGTGAAATGAAATGTATTCAGGCGGTACATGATAAGTTGAAAGTTCAAGACGACTTGCATTTGGGCAAGGTGATTTCTGCGGCCTTTTCTCGTTATAGTATCAGCGGTACTGATTCATATCTTAGCTATGGTGGTGGAAGGTCTGAGAATTGGACTAAACTAGCTCAGAAACAAGCGAATGGTCGACGATCAATGAAATGGCAAACGTCCCCTTGGAGATGGTGGATTCAACACTGTTTCGTGGTGTGGTATAATTGCTTTAACACAATGTGATACTATTTCAAAGTGCTTTGGTACTCTTGCAACATACTGTGCAGAATCGACCAATCCTGCTTTGTGCTGGAAGAAGGTATTGGCAGATTTGTACGGTTGTGACTGGTATCCAATCTTGAAGAGAATTGCAGAGCTTGCCTATAACATCACACTTCCATCAGATGAGATTCAGCAAGCTCGGATGGTTCAACGACAGGCTAAATATGAAGAAAAGCTAAGCGTCACACGAGCAACATTGGCAAAGCAAGAGAAAAAGAAAGTCGATGTTCTTCCGGAAGTGCCACGAGAACCAAGTGTAAGTCTTGATGTATATTTACTAACCTCCCCATCTTTACTAGTCATGGCTCACATATTCCTTCGACTTTGTAGGCATTCCAAAATTGGTTGCAAAGACGAAAAATTTCGTGGAGAGAGATGAGGAGAAAGCGTCGTATTTCGGCGGAACCAAACGTGTCTACAGGTTTATCTTCTCTGCCGTTTCAAGTGTGGCTCCAAAACCGAAAGACTTCTTGGAGAGAGTCCCGGAATAAGCGTGATAAAGCCACAGCTACAAAGAAGCGCAAGTCTGTGGAAGAGGATGAAGTCGTTGCTACATCAGATAGGCTAGCAAAGCGTCCGAAAAAGATGAAGAATCAAGATTCTTTATCCTCCGCCTCATCTCCTTGGGATAAGTTGACTGTTGCGGAACTCAAAGCACACTTAAAGGAGCAGAATCTCCCTGTGAGTGGTTTGAAGGCTGATTTGATTCAAAGATTGGAGGAGAATGAGGTCGTAGTTGACGAGCAGCTTCTTCAATCAGTGAAGAAGAACACTCCAAAGAAGAAGTCGGCTCCAAAGAAGAAGATGTTGGCTTCCAAGCCTACCAAGTCAGTTGTTGGCAAAGGCAGAAGGATTTAGGATTTTAGTAGTAGTATTAATAATTGGTAGTTAGTAGTATTGTAAGTAAAAGCTCAGTTTATAATGAGGCCAGTTTAGTAGTAGTAGGTAAATAACTCTTTAACGTTACATTCTAAGGTACGGCATCAATTAAGGTTGCGATACAGCAACTGGTATCGTTATTGTATTTGGTTTGGTATTGGTTCTTCGTAGTAGAACTAACTCAGTTTATAATGAGGCCAGTTCGAGAGTAAGGAACCACCGACTTAAAACCTTTAGGATAGCCTTTTTGATCTCGTCGGTCGTCGGTGGCAAAATATCTTTGCAAGGATGAAGGTGAAAAGAGAGATAAAGAACAATTAATGGTAGATAAGAATATAATATCGTATGGTATTTAAGGTTAGGATAGATATAGTAGTAGTTTGCAAGGTTGGTATGCGGTATACATAAGTTATAACACAGAGTAAACATTATTCAACATACATACTTAAAGTAAAGTTGAACAACACCCCGTCATGCCCCCTTCAAACCAATCCTCAATCGAGGTTTCAATCGATGGTAGTACAACAGTATTAGTAGCCTCTAATAACAATCCAGCAGATATTTCAGTAAAGCAATGTGCAGACAATAATAATGACAAAGATGACATAATATACACAAACAAGCTAAAGGAAATGCACAGAGCATTGCCTACTTCTACACAAGCCGAACGTCAGAGATTCTTAATAGCAGATAGACAGGGTAATACAAAGGCTGCAATAAACAAACTTCAATATTATCTAGATTGGAGAAGGCAACATACTGATGATGAATTATCTCATCTTGATTCATGGACATATGCAACACAAATAGCTATGCAGCAAGCAAAAGCAAAGAAGGGGAATTCAATCAACGATAGTGGTATTGATAGTACAAATACAACTTATAAGCTACCCTGTCCATTGTTCATGTATGAACATGATTCTACTTCTACAGCAAATACATCAATAGACTCTACAGTTACAACCAATACTACAAGAATGAAGTATATACAACATTTGCCAGCACGTATAGATCTCTTAGCCGATAATTCTACATATGCTCTTGCACTTGCTTTATACATTGATCACATATTGGATAGAAACTCAACAGAGAAAGCAACATTAGTAATAGATGTACGACCTGGATACGGTTGGTCTAACATCAAGGCAATACAACTGTTACCGTTTATTCAAATGGTATCAAAGTTATTGTGTGATCTTTTCCCATCTAGATTAGAGAAGTGTATAGTATATCCGGTACCTAAGGTGGCATTATTTCTTTGGAAAGCAGTCCAGCCATTTGTTGGTACTGAAACTGTCGATAAGATATGTTTGATATCTGGTTCGGCTGGTAAGAAGGATAAAGTGCCGACAAATGTAAGTAAATATCTGGATGAAGATTTGATAGCAAAGTTGGAAGAAAGGAGAACTTCTCTATTCATTCGATAAATGAGATACTTGTGGGCATGAAGAGTTGCAGTTGGAAGAGCGGAGAACTTTACTTTCATAAGATAAAGTGCAACATCGGAATAGTTCAGCTTAGCATAAGATACAATGATAACGAGACTCATCGTGGACATTAGAATATGTAGTTCAAGAGTAGCATAAGATATACACTAATTTCAATGCAACAACTTGAGCTAAAGATACTAATGTAGCATAGCTACCACTTACCTAGTCGTCTACTTATTATTCGTTCAGCCACCAGCCCAGAGTCTGTTTGGTCGCCATTTTCAATTTCTTTCTCCCCTGCCACACAAAACAACAAATCCTATATCTATCGACCTTTAATATGCTACTATCAAACGCCATCCTACGCACTGCTAGTAGGAGAATTATCTCCACTGCATCATCTCATACCAAGAGAGCTGCATCGTCTTCGGCATTCAAACGCGCCACTGAAAAGGAGACTAGTAAACTCTTACCAATTTTAACTGCAACAACAATTGTTGGAGGATGGGGCTTAATGACTATGCAAGAGGATGAAACTAAAACTGCTCAATGTCTCTTTGGAAAGAAGGGTACACAAGCAAAGGAAGTGGAAGATAAATTTGCTACTTATTGGCCACGGAATATTATGATTCTATTCGGACCTCCAGGTGTGTGTTTTTGTCTTTTTATATCTTCTTATATGCATACTTAAAATTTGATCAAATTGCAATGATTATAATAATAACAATGATACAATTCAATTAAAGGTGCCGGAAAGGGAACACATGGACCTAAAATTGAGGATTTATTGGGTATTCCTCAATTATCAACTGGTGATATGCTCCGTGCGGCTGTTGCTGCAAAATCTGAGGTTGGATTAAAGGCAGCGGCAGTAATGAAAGCCGGGGGATTAGTATCAGATGATATTGTTATTGGTATTATCCGTGATCGCATTCGTGAACCAGACTGTAAAGTTGGTTTCATCCTTGATGGTTTCCCTCGTACACTTGTTCAGGCACAGGAACTTGATAAAATGTTGGCCGAAGAGGGAGCATGTGTGACAAAGGTTGTGGAGTTACAAGTTCCTGATGAAGTATTGGAAGAACGGATCTGTGGTCGATGGATTCATAAAAAGAGTGGACGCAGTTATCATGTTAAGTATGCCCCGCCAAAGAGTATGAAGAAGGATGGTAGTGGAAATCCCATCCCAGAAAGTATGAAGGATGATGAAACTGGCGAGGCATTAATGCAACGACCGGATGATACAGCTAGTGCTTTAGTGAAGAGGTTGAAAGGATATCATGGCGAGACTGTCCCTATCCTAGATCATTACAAACCACATGGTGTTGTTTCAGAGGTGAATGCAAATCAGGGTATGGATGGAGTATGGAGTGAAGTCCTTGTTTCACTTAAAAGAGGGGGCAAATAATGAGTATTGAATGTGAATTATAAATGACGAAGACCAAGTCTCTAGCTCTTAGAGAATGATTGAGTATTATTACTCAATTGAAGTAAGGGAATAATAACCACACAAACAAAAACACAAACATATCAGCTGAGCTATTGTTACTCATACACAATATTGGATTTATTGAACAACGGGAAGGAATGCCTCTTAGCATCCGTCACTGAATCAAAACTCAACACTAGCAGGGTGATACCCTTGCACTGTTACGCTTCGACATTCCAAACAAGCTATTCTGTCCTCCCTTTAGCGTATCGAGCTCTTGAACACTAATGCTTCCCCTCCTTTTCGATTTGACATTGTGAGTATCCTTCAGCCGCCTTATCGCCTCCACGTCCTCTTCAGTCATGACTCCTGTCTTTAGTAACTCTTGTTCAATCTCATCACGAGGGTTGAAGCAGATTAGAAGGGATGACAGAATCAATAAGAAACCTGCCAAGGAACAAACAAATTGCGTAGCAATCTTGGTATAGTGTGCCCAATGCACGAGTTCTGTTGCAATCCTAACTCGACACCTCTCGTAAGGGCAAGCTGCTTTGACTCCTTCATTACACAACTCTTGGCTGGGACAACACTGTTTGATGTCGTGTGTTGTGTAGTCAGTCATTCCCTTCAATGCCGAGCAAGATGTATCACATTTCTTCTTGTTGCTACTTGACAGAGTACAGGAGTCTTGATTCATATCCAATGGACAGTTTTCGTCAACAAAATCTAGCAGCCACGTCGTACTCTTATCGTCTTCAACTTTGCACAAACTTTCAAAGTAGGCGTTGTTGAAGAGTTTTGAGGTTCGAGAGTCGAATTTATCATACTCGTTATAGGATTGTTTGTCTTCAGCCACTAGACGTAGACTATGCTCACGCTTATTAATCCATTCATATTGTGACAATGTAAAGAGTAGGAATGCTAAGAGGAGAAGCTGGTGAAGACAGAGAACCTTTCGTCCACTGCAAAGTCCTTTCCGAATTGTCTGTCTTAACGCGCCACAGCACCCGTAGCATGTGCAGATGAAGACTGCCGACGAAAGTATTCCTACTAGCTGTGCAGTCTCTTTAGCGGCCCCAAAGGACAAGGCAGCAACATTGTCGGTAGAAACTAACACGGAGAAGCCTAAGCAGAGAACTGACACGAGGAGAAAGAAGAGCTCGGAGATACAGAATGCTAACTTGATGCACGAGTTCAGACGACCCATCTTCGTCTTTGTCGGCTAGAGAGCCTTGTAAACAATTCGTCAAAGTATTACTTTGGATAGGCTTCTATTTATCTGAATGTTTGTGGAGGTACAAATAATAAAAGCGCTTCGGGTTGTCAACAAGAACTTGTAGCTGAATAAATATTAGGGAAAAAAAGAAAAAAAAAATACATAGACCATGAGAACATAGACACATTTATACCATTAGAAAGATATTCATATCTCTTCTATACATAGCGCTATCAATGATTCATATAGCTGTGGTATTTGACAAAAAATATATACATATATCGGTATTTCACGAGTATGTCCCGCTGTTTCCGTACTATCTAGCTTCTATAGCAGTCTCATCTATTTTTTACCGACAACGTATTGGTTGGTTCTTCACTTGATATTGTCTCCAACTGATGCTTCGGGATATTGTCATTGTGATTTAAGGTATCATCTTGACTTCCCGCTATTGTCGGTGTTTTATCATCTTCAACCTCTGAAGAAGATGTCTCAAGATTTAGTATCATACTAATCTTTTTGAGCATATCATCTAATCCTCTATTACTACTAGCTTCTAATACAGCAGTCCCATCACCATTCAAACTTGTGTCCAATTCATCTCCATCATCGTCATCTCCATCTGATCTTGCCTTGCTAGCTAATATCGCATTCCAGACTAAGTCAACTGAATTCACCCATAATATTCTATGTCTTGCTGGAAGATGCGCGTTACCACGATTTATGATGAGAAAGAGAGAAGATAGCAACTTCTGTCAGTACATGTGGTTCACAAGGGCAATCAAATAAAGATGCATACAGGCCAAATGAAGCACTCAGATCTCAAATACTTCATATTGAACACACAAACTCATACAAATGAACAATACTAACGCGGACTTTCCTGGTATAAGCCCGTAGGTTATACAATGTACCAACGGCCAGAACTTCCAAGCCGTAAACATGATTGGCTTGATTCTATTCTTGACATTCTCTCCACTTTCTTTAACCCCATCTCCATTTAAGATACCAATAGCAAGGATATATATAGAACATTTGATTGATAAGTAGATGGTTTGATCCATTAAGATTTTGAACGCTCTGTTTGTTATACCATAAGTCATGCCCTCCACTGGGAGTATCCAATCACTAAATTCATAATATTCATGTACTGCCGGACCAAATACACAACCCACAAAGCCGTTTTTTAGGGTCCTGCCAGCATCAAAGTCTAGTACATTCTTACCACAGAATAATGTCTGACTGAGCCAATCTCCTAATAAATAAATGACTACATTGATAATTGTTTTTGTCGAAATTGGTTTCTCACTCAAACTATTCTCATAACTAGCCCAAGTATCGAGGGGTATGCGCAAACTGATCTCACTTGCACTGTACCATCTCCCCAACAAGCATGAGTCTTGGGATCACCACAAACAACAAAAGAACTTACCACAAACTCAGCTGTCATCTTCTGCTTGGTAATGTACCGCTCTAGTGACTCGATTTTTGAAATTTGATTACATGCAACTTTTTGAAATTCAAATACAAATTCGTTTTTGAAGTTTGCACACAGTATACTAGTAATCATTGTACTCATAATTTGTCTCAACATGTCAAGCAATGCTCTGTCTATCCCTACTGAAGATCGCTTAGTGGAAGCTGCTTTAGAGAGGAAGCGATTGTTAGAGAAACATGACAAGAAGCTCGAGAAGTTTCGAGTAAAGAAGAATTACTTTGGTGTCTCGACAATCAAAAATTCTACCAAACCAAATGTTGTTCAGGCCGTCATCGGTTGTGGTCTTCTTCTTTACAGCCTCAAGCTTACATCGACGAGTGCTCTTGGACGTCCGTACACAGTTACTGAGGCTGCTTTATTCTTCGATTTTGCCAAGAGAGTAATGTTTACACTCAATCTTCCACACTTGACAACTCCCGAGTTAAAGTTGGCAAAGGCCGAGGCTCTCTTGAGTGGAGCTGAAAAAGTTAATTGGGTAGATTGTACTGCTGAGTTTGTTGGACAGAAAACGTATGATCACTTCAAGGCTAGCCGTAACGAGGGTGCCTCGTTCAACTTCCCATTCCCAAACAAAGTTGACGAGTTGTGGAAGAAGGAAGTTACCAAGCGAGGCTTGACTTTGGTCGACGACGAGTTCACTTTCGAGAGAAAGGAAGCAATCTTCAACGAGGTATTGAAGTGTATCATCAAGAAGCTGAAGAAGAAGATTGCTGCAGACGCTAAATCTGCTTGAGTGCGACTGTGTGTGACTAAACCTAAAACCCTCACTTTAACACGCCAAACGTTGTAACAATTGATTGAAACTTGGCTAGTTGAGATGAAACGGTGGAAACAGTTAATTATCAAGTAGATTGTTTTTATGTTTGGGAGATATTGGGAGATGTTTGTGGAGTGATTAATGGTGGCTTAACTTGTTATTTCTTGACTTGTTCTATAGCCTCCATGTAATACTAGATCCATCACTCTCAATACTTTCTAACACTTGAACTTCTCTGGCATATAGGTGAATACTCCACCACCAAAGATCACATATCATAAACTCCAAGTAATATGATAATGTTGCTATCAGGAACAAAGCCCCTGATCTGGCTTCGTCGTTGTATACTCGATTAAAGATTGAAACATATCAACCTGCACTGATTTGAACAACGACATAATGACTACGGAAACACCGCTTAACCTGATGATAAGTGACGGCTACCCTTGATCAAGCGGATTTTCTCGCCTTCAAAGTAAGAAGCACCCTTCTCTACAAATTGACCCTTTGTCCTCAGATTGCATGCAAATTGAACTTTGTGTTCAAGTGTGATAAAAACATCACTCTCAACAAATATACCATAAGCCCATTGCCTTGAACTCTTTCTAACAAACACACCATCACCAAATTCTAGACGAGATAATAGCGTCTCATTTGCAGGGATAGAGACCTTGTCGATATCAGAATCCAATACATATTCACCGCGATCATAATCAAGAGAATCAGGTGAATAGGGAAGTAATTTCATATTGCTACAGAATCTGTCGTCCAAAACCTCCTCATCTGAAGTATCAGAGTCCGGTGGAGGTGGAGCAGGTTTGGCACGCTTCCTCCTGACACGCTTAGAAGGAATGGGGATAGAAGATGAGTCGAAGTCGAATGAGGATGAATCAGAAGGTGGTGTCTTCTTCTTCTTCTTCTTCTTCTTCCTCCTCTGTTCGACAGGTGGATTGTCAGTGTTTGTCAAATCACCCATCGCCTTTCGATTGTCAGAATCGGACAAGGCAGAGGCAGAAGATCCCTTCTTCCTCTTCCCTTTCTTCTTCTTCTCTGGTGCAGATGCTGCCATCTTCTTTCGTACAACAGCAAGTCCATCAGAATCGACAGAAGATGAAGAGACACGAGTCGAGTCTAGATTCAATATACTCTTCTTCTTCTTCTTAGTAGGAGGGGGCTTGAAAGCGGCAGCGGACTTGGCAGCAGGCTTGGAATCAGTATCATTAGCAACTCGCTTGGCAGCTGGCTTAGAATCCACAGAAGCAGTACTCGAACCAGTCTCAGAAGCATCATCAGTGGTAGACTCTTTTGACAATATATGATCTCTAACTGCCAATTTCTTCTTCTCAAACCAAGATTCAATAGCACCTTCTGTCTTCAAATGAACAAATCTACCAGACTTGTATTCAATGTAGACTCCCACTCTTCGTTGGAAGAAGTAGAACGCTTGAAATCATAGTTCTTGTCAAATTTTTTACATTGACAGTTGATACTTGAGTTGAGCTTTATGTCACCAACTTTCTTTGAGCCTCTATTTCTTTCATGCCTTGAATCACCATCCCAAGGGATTAGACACTCTGCACCACAACCGTCAGTAGCATGAATACCAATCAAGATTTTCCTTCCGTTCTGTAAGTGCTTCTTTGCTGCATCGACCATTTTTCCAATACCTACTTGAGCACTGGTGATCTTGTTTTCTACGTTTCCAATACGTTTATCAATCATATTAGCATATACATCTCCAAGGTCTTCAACAGCACGAATCTCAGCGACTATAACCTCCAAAGTCTTGCCGTCCTTCTTACCCTTGCTATACATCGCATATGCACGGCGTCTCTTGTCACAACCTTCCTCGTGTCCCTTCATGCCGTCAGCGGCCTTATCACCAAACTCCTTTCGAATAGTTGCGTTTGCTTCCTCATTCGACATGCCATCCTCCTCGAGTTCACGTTTACGGGCAAATTGATCAGATTGGTTGATCTTTTGGAGAACTACGTTTGCCCAACCCTCTCCCAAAACATCTCCAACTAAGTTGGCAGCATCCTTGTCCGACAATTCAAATGTTTTGGTAAGAGTTGGCCAGAAATCTTTGATGATATTCCACATACCCTCTATAGTCTTGCCTCCCTTCTCACCTCCCTTCTTAGACATCTCTTTCAAGATTTCTTTTCTTCTCTCATACTCTTCTGGAGTAGTTCCAAAATCAGGAAGCTTGGCCCTACGGTAAAAGTAGCCCAAGAAAGAAGAACCCTCCGGGAAAGCACCTTGACTTGCTTCTCTAAAGGTAGGAACGCAAACAGTAGCTCCATTACTGAGTTTCAATCCGTTGAGAGGCTGGAGAGCACGGATCATATGTTGTGTGAATCGCTCGATTTTCTCAATTGGATATTGAATATTATTTGCAATTGAAGACATCTCGACTTGAGAATGTGGACCATTGGTAAATACAACATACTTGTTGTCTTGGATCTTGCCGTCGGGATTGTCAAAGAGATATTCAAGTGTCTGCTGAGATGCAATGTACACCGACAAGGCTGACTTGGTTTGAGCGTAGTGATAGGCAACTCTCCACATGATATTGACTAGTCCATACAGGCACCAAAAGGTGAATTGATCGTCTCCTTTGAGACCCATTGACTTGCTACGCTCCTCAAGCTGATCCTTCATCACAGGCATCTTGTTGCCTTCTTCACAATCATCAGTACCTTGACAAGCAACCATCATACTGTCAACAAGTCCACAGCTGCGGTCAAAGAGCTCTGAAGCTTGATCCTTAGCTTCTTCTTCGTCAGAAGAGAACTCGGTACCACCATCTCCAAGGACACCCAAGAATTTCATACGTATCAACCAATTGATACAGTGGTTGTCGGGATCCATTCTATTTGCATCACCATCAGCATTATAACTAATACATTTGTTGGTTGCAAAGCACATGACAAAGAGAACTTTCTGGACAATACTTGGTTCGGGTAGATCTCGTCCACGATTACCCAAGCCAGGAACTTGCTTCATGTATCTCTTGGTGAACTCGATGTAGTCTTTTCGAATCTGTTCAGCATCATCTAGAGGAACATCCTTGTCAAGGTAATTGATCTCCTCAAGGAGAAGCTTGATGAGAGGGTGGGCATTGCGGATCTTCTTGAGCTTGGGAATCAGATTTAGCAGTGACCTGCCAGCACAACTCCACTTAGAGATCAAGTTTGGAGAGGACTTGCCTCCACCGAGGCTCTCATCAGACGAATCTACAATAAAAGAGATATATAGAAGAGATAGATATGTAAGAGAATAGTTCGACAATCATAAGATATACATGCACATGTCAAAGTATGATATAAATACTCACCGTCGGATGAATCATCTCCACCGCCATTGCCACCAGCCTTAAGGCGAATAGAAAGGTCAAGGGTGGTATGATTCTGAATGTTGTAATCCTGAATTGTGCATCCATCCTTGAGTGATTTACCATTATGGAGAAGGAACATTTCGTCAACTGTTAGACGAAATTTCTCACAAATCTTGGCCTTCAAACATCCAATTGTGCCCAATGGATCAAAGTTAAATGCTTCCCCGTTCACAAAGACTTGAGGAGTGGCCTTAGTATCATCGGATGACGGACGGTTCTGAGAAGAAGGGTTCTAATAAGAAGGAGAGAACGAGTTAGATTGATATTGGATATAAGTAAAGGTATGAACACAATCACTTCACTTACCATCCAAGAGCCACCAACGAAGGGTGATAAGTGTTCGTCGTCTGTCTGTTTCTCTCTACCATCTACAAGAATAGTATAGTATGGTACCAACGTGTCATCAAGATGGACAACCTTGACTGTTGCAACAGTCGAAACTCCCCCACTGGTGTAAATGACTTGTTGATCCTTCTCATAACGAGCAGGAGATGATGATGACTCGACACTTGCGCTAGGTGGACTTGAGTCTTGAGATGGGCTGGCACTTGTGTTGCATGTGCATGCACCCTGACAACAAATGTGTTCTGTTGTCTCCTCGACTGCCTCTTGAGCGGTAGAATAGCCACGGCTAAAGAAGTTGCCCAAGACTAATACAACCAAGAAAGCAAGGCCAAACACACCTTCGAAGTTTGGTACTTGAGTAAGGAAGTCGCATCGAACCAATGGTAATGCAGCATCAAGATCAAAAGCAGAGTAAGATGGGAAGATGCTTTCACCAGCCAAGCTTGCAGTGTTGTCAAATGGATGTCCGTTCAGAGGAGAGGATTCGTCCAAACATGGTAGTGCACCAGCAAGATCAGAAACAGAGTAAGTTTGGAAGATACTGTCATCAGCCAAGTCCTCAAGATTGAAACTAGCCGCCGAGAATTCAACCGATGGTAAAGTAATCCGACAAGTGTTCTCAAGTGACGTGAAGCTAGAACAGTCTTGAAAAGATTCCTTGTTGTTCGTGTATGCACGAACTTGTTGGTAGATTTGATAGGAAGTCTCCAGTAGCTTGTCACGAGATTCTGATGCTAATCGACTAAGAGGAACACTTGCATCCTGAGCTGCCTTTATCAACAACAGAAGACCTGGAAAGAATGCAAAAAAGCCACCATCACTACCACCACCACTTCCACCACCACTTCTTCTAACATTTCCCCCAACCTTACCATTGACAGAATAGAGGCATCTATACCCCTC
>Ga0214477_100134_pt1 | contig 50121 bp, 35 predicted proteins | sample M1_20Mar14CPVII9_FD_165058 | JGI IMG/M metagenome (GOLD analysis project Ga0214477, IMG submission 165058) | Marine eukaryotic communities from Monterey Bay, California, United States - M1_20Mar14CPVII9sort6BwellC16 | ecosystem: Environmental > Aquatic > Marine > Unclassified | place: USA...
GATGCTGTTGGCGAGACACCAACACAACTCACTTGGAAACAGAGAAATGGAGCTAAGAAGCAATCCTGGGGAGCATGCACAACTCTCGGGACGTTGCTGAGTTTCCAAAACTTACTACCAGTGCTTGATGATTCATTATTTGAATCAGTATTATCATGCCTCTGTCGATGTATTCAACTGTCGAATATCATAAACGAAAAGATAACAGCTGCAGCAGTCAACTCACTGTCTGGGCTTCCAAGTGAGTTGTGGATACACCTCTCTTGTAAATGTGACTCTATTGGACGAGTTCTTGCAACATGCTTCGGCTTCCTCAATGACGACTCACAACAGAGAAATACAAGTAAGACTTCATATCATAAGGATGTTGAAAGTCTAGCAAATTTTCTTCTGCAACAAGCAAAGGAACAAGACTTTTGCAACTTATTCCTCATCCAAGAGAGCATACCGTTTTCTGTTGAATACTTCTACCAATGGCTCGTTACAAACGATACAGAAGCAGATGTTTTAGATGAGATAGCAGCGGCAGTGTCCAATCCAAATGTTGTACTAGATGTCTCAATATCTCAAATGCTCTTGAGCCGCACAATACAGCAGCATCGTCGTCAAGGTTCACCATGCAAACTTATCAACAGCGATAATGCTTCACTGTCTTCACTTGATGAGAATGGTAACGATGAAGAGGACGAGCTGTAACAAGTCTTCATATAAGTGCTATAGTTCATTATATTTTACTAATCATCTCTATTGCTTGACAATCCCTGTACATGAGCTTCAACTCGTTGTGTTATCCATTCACTTGAAGGGAAAGCTTTATCAGAGCTATTATGTTGAGTTGGTCCTCTGGCTTCAACAAAGCCGTCATCGTACACATCCACATACACTGACCAATCATCAGGATAACGCTTCATAACAACGACCTTTAGCCCAGATTCGTTATCACTCTCCTTTGATCTAGCAATAAGAGGCATAACTCCATATACTAGTAGTCCGGAATCTAGCTCACGAGGTATCTGTTCTATCCTTGAATTCACTATAATGATTGTTCTAGTGTTTCCATAGCGAGCCAAAGTTCGTCGCAATGCAATCACATCTTGAGTGTCATAAGGACACATTATTATCAGAGCATCTTCATCCTGCTTTAGTATTGCATTATTATCCACTGCGTCAATCACTTCATCAAAACTGTCGGGCCCTGTTCCTATCTCATTCCCCACCATACTACATAGTCGATAAGAGGAGTTATTATTATTGGATATTTTCTTTTGTTGTGGGGTTGTTTTGGATACTGCCTTTTCATCTTCAGCTCTTGTATCATGATCACCGCTTGGCATATCATCATCCCAGGAGTTCATAAGATGTCTTCGGAAGTCATCAACTTCACTATTCCCCTCTTCTTTCTCTTCTCCTCTATCGTCATCTAAAGTTGTTTTTGTTGTTGTAAGTTCATCCCGTTGAGATACTACCCTGTCAATCTCGGCTCTTTCCTTTTCATTTCGTACCAATAAGAGACTCTTCCGTATTAGATTCCTCTCCTTCAAGTTGTCAGACAGAAATGTGCAAAAGTCATACACACTCAACATGTCGTACATCTTAGAACCTTCAGTAATATCATAGCTAGGTAGCCTGAGATCAATCATTAATATATTCTTGTTGTTTGCAAGTGCATTTGCGACACATTCGCTAGCTGCTTCAGCGCCATTCTGTGGATCAGTCGGTATTACCCCCATAGACTTGGCATCCCATGATGACTCGAGCAAGGATTTCATAGCTTGTAGCCTTGGATCTTCATTGTCTGGTATTGAGTCATCAACATCATCAAAACCCCAGTCATCATCATTCGATGACGATAGTGGTTGCAATATACTACTACTTTTGATACCTGATATGTATCGTTTGATTGTATAACATTCATGTGTGTTTGTAAATGACGATACTTGCTGATTCAGTGTAAGGATGAGGAACACCAGTACCAGCCAATTGTTGTACATATTCATGCTAACTCTTCTACCCTGTATTTGAGGTTATAATACAGATATATAGAGAGGTCTCCCACAAGTAGCGGCATAGACGGGGGAGTGGGGAGGGTTGTAATAATTAATAAATAGTAATATCGTATCGGATACGGTGATTGAGGCTCTTATTTGCTTACTTGTGGAATGTATGCTCACGTACACAGAAGAGGTACGGAACTAATACTCAACCCACTACCAATTGTTTGTGTTGTTGTCAATAATATATAGAAGGCGGTTTAACAATCACTCAAAGAAGATAGAGAGACTTTTTATACGTTGCAGAACTAGTTCGTAGGACAGAGAGGGACGTTTTATTATTACGTTTAATAACTTTAGAATTGCAACATGTCAAGTGAACAACAGGAAAAGCAACCACTTGCCAAGTTTGATAGCTTCTTGCAGGGCGGTCAGCAATCAAATCAAAAGCAAGAGGAGGAAGCGGCTGCCGGTTTGTTCGGCGATGATGATGACGATGATGATAACCAACAAAATAATAATAATCAACAATTGCAACAATATGATTTAGGTTTAGATGATGAGGATGCTGATGATATATTAGGATTAGATGATGGTATGAATGGCGGGGAGGTACCCGCTGATCATGAAGGGTCGTTATTAATGAGATTTTGTCCACATGATTCATCCATGTTGTATCCCAAGGTAAGTGTTGAAATCTGAAATCAACAGACACATCATATGTAATGTTTCATACCCTTAGATTTGTTTGGATATTTGTGTATTATTATATGTGATATTATTAATTTTATTCAATTAAACTCACTGCATCAAAATACTTTTAACTCTGCGGATTTGTATTGTGTGTAGGAGAGTCGATCAGAAAAGAAATTACTTTACGCATGCCGTCTATGCCGATACACTGAATACTCTCAGGGACAATTGATATATAAAAATGTATTAAAAAAGGAAGTTGGTAATGTATTGCATACTGTCCCATCCGCCGTTAGTGATGATCCAACATTACCCCGTAGTCAGAATGCACATTGTGGAAAGTGTGGTCATAATGAGGCAGTCTTCTTCCAATCGGATACAAGTGATGTTAGGAATGATACGTTGGCGTTGGTATTCGTTTGTTGCAATTGTGATTACAAGTGGGTTGCATAAAGAATATATTAATTATGGTATTGATCTGTATTGAGGTTGATAACGGTACATTGGGAAACTATTACTGGTTGGTTACGTTTGCCGGATGGGTGGTAAAGAATTAAACAACAAAACCAAGTGTTATAATAAAAAGTTAATTTGAACGTTATTTGGTTCTATTATTTTTCACTGAAAGTCTTGTCTCTTTATTCGAGCCAAGAAGGGATTATACCACGATGAGAGATACATATAGTCACCTACTGGCTCCATCTCCGATAGCCATGGGTATTCTACTTGTGTTCCATCATCGCTGAGCGTTTCTATTAACTCCCCTTCTTCGTTAAATACCGCAAGAGCCGTCCATTTAGGTATCAGATCAATAATCTTCGTAACGGTACAATTGCTAATATCAGAGATCTAAGCCAAGGTTTATCTGATAAAAAGTGTAATAGCGAGAATGGTTGCTTGTATGTACCTCCTAGTGCTGCATAATGACATTTCATCTTCTTTCCGTTTGGTAATTCATTCATTGCTTTGATATTGTCTCCAGTTCCTGGCATTACTGTTACAAATGGCGTTTCGAACTGTTGTGACTCAATGTCAAAGGTTAGAATCTATACACCCGATATAATGAACAAGTGTTTCTCATCATGAGAAAGAGTCAACCCATTTGGCATGAAAATATTGTTGGCAACTACTTCTACTACACCAGTATCGTATTTGTATCGTAACAGTCTTCCTGTAGCACGACCTTCCATTGCAGCATAGAATATCCTCCTTCGCTTGAATTGTTGTGACGTTCGGTCAAGTAGATATCACCACTAGGAACTTTTACAACTGCATTCAATAAATTGAAAGTATAGTCTTCTGAATCTGATATTGCACGGGTTGCAAGCGTGTGCATCTTTGCTTGTTGTGAATACAAGTTTGACACCTTGATGAATCCTTTGTATGCATCAGCCACTAATAGTGTATCATCATCTTCATTGTAATACATACCAAGTGGCCTTCCACAAAACTCTTCCATATTGTTTAAATCAGCAGGACCACCCTTACCACATTGTTTACTCATATCCTCTCCAACATTACCAGTACGACCAAGAGATAACCATTTAATATTTTCCTCTTTAGGCCCATCAATCCTTATTATTCGACCATCACCCAAACTGATAAATGCATACTTTTCGTCTGGTGATAATACAAATGACTCCGGATAGACCAGATCATCTTCTCCTATTCTTTCTTTTGGTACATTGACAAGTCTATTATCTGGTTTAAATTCAGGTAAATGAGGAAGGTTGAACGAGATTGGTGATAGGTTATTTGACGATAGCTGATGTTGTACAAGTCTCACACATATCAATATGATAAGTGGAAGTAGTTGCAATAGCTTATTCATGTTTATTTATTGTTGATAGTAACTTTCTCTCCTTAAATACCCTGATAGGATGCAATGTGATGCATATGCAAGCTTGGCCAATGCTGTATATGTGGCGTTAAAGTAGAATACAACTCTCAATCATCACATGACAATTATTAGCTTTTCATTTTCTACTCTCATAAAAGGATACCATCAACTATTGCTACCTATCTCCTATTTCTCCTATATCTAGCGCTTAATGAATTGTTTGCAGTTTGGATATCTAAAACAAACGATGGTATACTGTCAATACACTCTTTAAATTACCTTTAGTGGCGACAACAAATCTCGACACTTACATGATATACAATCAACACAAAACACACAATTGAAAAATTGCTACTGATAAATGTTATTGAGAGTTTATATCTAAATAGACGATTGGTATATGTGCACCGTCAATGTCCTCTTTAAATAAGTTTTGTACATTCTATCAATTAGTGGTGGTTACAACAAGTGGTAGATAAATGATAAGAATGACTGATATACCGCCACCTCCAGCTAAATCTTCATCAACATCAAGGAAGGATTCAGTAGTTTCTGATGAAGCATCTGCTCGTCCGCCTTCACCTACCATTAGTGTAAGCAGTACAGCAAGATCTGTAAAATCCATCAAATCAAACACAAACTCAAATTCACCACTTCCACACAATCCAAAGCGAAAGTCAATCCGTCGAGGATCAAATACAAACATAAAGGTAGTACCGCCTACTAGTTTAATACGATCTACATCGAACTCTAGTACTCGATCGGTTAATGCTCCTAGTTCGACACAAGATGGCAATACAAGCAAACCTGCATTACTCAGTAATGAACATTCAATATCATCTAAACAGTCTCCAAATAGAACACAACAATACAATAAAGATACAATTAACAAGAAAAGTGACAATATAACAATCCAACCTGATCCTCAAAATCCAAACCATAGAAGAACATTACCACATCCTCTACCTCCATCGAAATGTCCTTTGCTATGTGTCTTTTATGCTGAATTTGATATTGTAGTTGGTCCAAAAGTTTGTTTCCAATCACCAAATAAGTTTATGCAATTTGATGTAGATGTTAGTTATGAAGATGTGCATCAAGCATTGGATGAAACTTTTCAATCTGTGATACCCAATGAAGACGAAGAAAAGATAAAAGACGAGGAGATCGAAAAGAAAGGCGAAGGAGAAGTATCTGTTGCAGAGGTGCATGACAATCAAATTAAAAGTAACACTTTACAACAACAAGATTATGAGGATTATTGGAACTGGTCACCCAATACTAATCGAAAGAGTAGAATAGACAGAGAGAGTTTCGATGCCTCATCACAAACTACACTCCCAAGCTCTGGAAAACATCGAAGAAAACAATCGGGTGCATCTATAGATACAACTGCTCAACTATCATCATCATTATCACACAATCGAAGTCCATCATTTGCATCATCCTCAAAAATTGAAGGGGACAGCTCAACAATAGATACTGAGTTTCTACAAAACTCAATCTTTGCAGCGACATCCGAGTATATAATAACAGGTAATGAACTTGCCAATCAAACAATAACAGTATCAACACATGGGCTGCATATCTTAAGTCGGCCGATGGTTATATGTGATACACAACGCTACGAAAGAAATAGTCTCCTCTTTGCTGTTGGATTTGTTTTACGAAGAAATGTCGACCCAAGGCCCTTCTGGCCAGTATTGTCAAATCTATCAGCTACATTTAGATCTATGGAAGTCGAGAGTGAGTTTCTTTCTCATTATCGCACGAGGCCACAAGTACAAGTTGTGTTGGAGGATATATTAGTATCACTCAATTCGAAACAAAGACACTGCAATCTATTATTGGACGATGCAAATCTGTTGAATCTGCATCTGTTTCGCCCTCCGCCACCGCCACCGCCTCCTGTGCCTGATTACTCTGTGCCAATACTGCTTAGACCCGAGTGGCAGTTACAATTGTATGATTGGGATCTTGCTATAAACTGGATCGTGCCTCAGATTGATGGTTGTAAGTATGTAAAGCAGATTTCTAATTCTACAGAAGTTGATATGCACATGGTTCGTGCATGTCTTCGGGTGCTTCGACATCATGGAGTTCTTGCCCATGTGGATATATTCAGATATGGTAATGTATATGAATGTCATAATACGAGACTTAGTAGCGGAAAGACGACAAAGAACGACAGGAAGGATGAAGAAGCAGAGACGTTATTGGATGCGGCATTCTGGTATTGTGCAAAGGCAAAGTATGTTCGCATCTTTCGTGATGCCGCCGCAAGCAATGGTAGTGGAAGGAATTCACCCAAACTCTCAGGATCGCCATCATCACACAGCATATCAAGGAGACTGCATACCCATATGAGTTCACTTCATAGTCTGGACTTGTCAGTACCAGGGGATGAGAGTACATCAAAACGAAGGACAAGTATTACGGAATCAATGTATGGGTCGGCTCCTAGATCTTTCCCATCAAGGACTGGACATATAACAATCAAGGAGGAAGAGTTGGAAGATACATCACCAGGCACTGATTATGTAAACAAAATGGATCACACCCAAGTTATTGTTGAAGATTCCTCTCACATGAAGGAAATGAACATGATGAAACGCGCCATTGCTCAACTATACTCTTCTTGTAGTAGAGACAAGTCTTTTGGTGACATGCTGTTGGAAAAGATGAAAGGCAAGAAAGATGCCGAAGAATCACCAATCAATAAAACATATATGAGATCTCGATCCTCAAGTATTGAACGTGCTGTTGCCCAGAGTTTTGTCGATTCTGCTCTCACACCTTTGCGTGAAACATCTGCAACATCAGACACAGTAGGAGAAAGTTCTGATACAAGTCAAGCTGACAAGGTAATGAATATTGATTGGAACTTGGTCTTTCATTCCCTAGACCACCGAAGACTCGTTACTTTTGGCGTTATGAGAAATATCATTAAACGAGTACATCAGTATCCTCTGGCGTTGGAAGTTCAAACTAGCAATTGCGAGACTGATAGACAGGATTCGAATGATTCTGATGGTGGCGGTGACGATGATCATGCATTTGATTCCACTGGCTTTGATTTGAAAGAATACCAATCATCAATAGCCGAAGAGGCCGCTTCTGCTGCTGCTAAAATGACATACGATGAATTGAGTAGGGCATCATCATACTCGAATTCACCATCTTTTCCTGCTTCACCATTACTCCAAGCTGCTATCGCCGGCTCTCCACACCTCACTAGTACAGAAGGGATATTGTTGAATAAAATAAATCAGAAGGAGATTCATAAAAAGAAGCAAAAGGCATTGATAGAAAGAATAGCGCAGGCAATGGATGGAACTCGTTGTGACGATGAACTATCATGTACATTTGAGCAGCCAATAGAAAAGTTGATTGAAATGGTAAAGACCTCTTGTCGGTGGAATGTGATTTCAGTGTACTCTTAATATTAGCGTATCAATATTGTATATTAAAATAAGATAAATTAGATTACAGTTTACTTGCTCTACTTGTTCTAATATCAGGCGGTGGATATGTTTTCCATATATGCCATGTCAATCTAACCATCTCTGGAAGTAATTTAGCAACTTTATCAGCCATTGCTGATGAAGCCACTCCATTCTTAGCACGCTGAGCAACCCCATGTACGATCACACAATTCTTAAAGAAAAGAAATGATAGATAGTATCCAGACCAAGCTTTGGTTTCTTCATAGTTTGCTGGCTTTATTGATAGTGATGGAGATACCTTTTGCTTCCTTGTTTCATAATGCCATTGACTATACTTGCAATATGTTGAAATAACTTCATCTCTTGTTGGTATACCTGTATTCTCCAAGTCCATGTCACTACCCAAGCCAGCTACACCCCATCCTTTTTCTATACTTGGCATGAAGTACATCATTGATAAATTTGCAATGTCACAATTGCCGTCGCCCATCGTGGAGAGTTCCCAATCTATCACAGCAAGTACCTTTGGTTTCGTCGGATGAAAGATGAGATTATCAATCTTATAATCACCATGTAGTAGACCGAATAGGTTAGGACAACTTGAAGAATAATTGTATAGTTTGTTGGCCATTTCTTTTATTGAGTCTTCTACCTTTTTCATCTCATCGTAACTGTTGTCACTACTTTTACTACTACTTTCTGCCATTAACTTTGACTGTCTTGATGTTACTTGAAGTAAACGTTGTAGTTGTCTTTCCACATATGTTGGATTATCATTCACTGTTGTAAGTCGCTTTTTATCAGTAGACATACTACGTCTTCCACCATGTTTTGCTAATCCTATCGACCACCATGGGACATTATGTATATTAGAAAGGACACGAATAGCATCTTCATATGCTTCTTTCCTCTCCTCTTTACTACTTCCTGGCATTCTTGGGTCAACGAATATTCGACCTTTAATGTATTCCATAATATAAAACTCAGCACCCAGTATTGATTCATCTTTGCAGTATGCATATGGATACGGTACGGGTACCGATCTATCAAATGAATCATTTTGTTGTGAGGATTGTTTTTGCTTTTGAGTATTATACCTTGTTAAACTTTCTAAAACTCGATACTCTCGATGTAATGCATGTGATGTAGGATGTGCGACCTTATTTGGCTTTCGACGTAATACAAGTTGAACAGTATCTTTATCACCTTCTTTTCTCATTGTCAATAGATATGTTGGATTTGATTGCCCAAAACCAAATTGTCGTATTGATAAACGCTCTTGTAGTTGCTTTGTAAGTGGTGTATCATTACTATTATTACTGGTATTGAAGAAGAGATTAGTTAATGATTGTTGATTTACCATCCAAGATGCAAGTTTTGTTGTATCAATGGCTTGGCGTATATTTGTCGTACGCTGGCCAACATTATTAGTTGACATTGTCAACATGTAAGTATGCAATTACTATAACCTATATTATCTCTCGATGGTGCAAATTATTGATCTCTTTATATCGTTATCCTTATACTCTCATTGTTACGCGGCAGTTGCAGGCTTCTTTCATCTATCTGATACCTCTCTATAATATCTAACACTGCTCCTACCTAACATTAATCTCATCCATCTCACATCTCCCCCCTGCAAACTCATACTAAATAATTTCCCATTTAGTTATCAAAGACTCCCAATTACTCGTACATATGTGATATGTGAACAAAAGCAATACGATATTCGATATTCATAGTTGCAAGTTGCAAGCAATATTATTATGGTTGCGTCTTGGTATGCTCCTTTGCAAATAAAGCGTTTGATCAGTAACCATATATATACATAGTCACTGTAATCTCTTTTTTTATGTCTGTTGATTGGTCCTATCAATACAAAGTTGCAATATATTATAACAACTCAATCACATCTGAGGATATTATCATGTTCCCATTACGCTTACATCATACTACACTCCATAATAGCCGGTTAGTAGTACAGCAATACAGTCAGATACGAAATAAATCACATGCTGCGAGAAGGTACAACAAAAGAAAGGATATAAATTCAAATTCCAGTAGAAATAATGCAAAATCAGTTACTACTTTTTCATTAGCAACACAAAGGATGCAATGGTATGGAATGACACCAGCGTGGAAACGACATCTTATACATGAAAAGAGATCTAAGACGCTTCATAATAACAACTCTATTAAAGCCAAGAAAAGTAACACATGTACACCAACAAAAAGTACAACCACAACAGCAACCATTGCCGTAGAAGGAAGTTCATCTTTAATGGATAGGATAAAGTCATTCTCAATTGGCAGCTTTGGAGGTATATTAGGGAGCTTGGCTGGAATGGGTGGAGGATTTGTGATGATACCCTTAATGACAGCTGCTCGCCAAGCATCATCTAAAGGAGTACTGAACTCATTTTGGAAAGGTGGCTTGGGACTAAAACAACATCAGGCACATGGTACTAGTTTGTTTGCAGTAGGAACAACCGGCCTAGCTGGAGCCTTGGGATATGGTATAAAGAGTGGAGATGATGAAAGTACTTCTGATGATGTAATAGAAGTCGATGATGAGAAAGCAAACGACAGTACACAACAACAAAATAAGTCTTCAGGAATGGTAGAAGTTGATACAGCAATCGCATTGGCTGCAACTGCAATGGTTACGGCACGATATGGAGCATTAGCATCGGCACATCTTTCAGAGAAAGCTTTACAAAAGGCATTAGGAGCATTCATGTGTTTTGTTGCTCCGCTGGTACCCGGAAAGTCATATCTAGAAGAAATGTTTGCTGACAATACTGCAAATTCCACGAAACCAACGCAACAAACATCACAACTAGAAAGATTACTACCTGCATCAGTAATCGGTATGTTTTCAGGCTTTCTCGCAGGTATGTTTGGAGTTGGGGGAGGAACAGTTGTCGTCCCAGCTCTTGTGCTAAGCACCGACATGCCTTATCATTCAGCTTTAGGCACCTCTTTATGTGCCATGGTACTACCAGCTGTCAGTGGGGTGTATACTCATGCAAAGAAGGGTAATGTCAATTGGAGAGTCGCGCCATTCTTAGCAATGGGTTCATTTCTTGGTGCATATTTTGGCGGTAGAGATATAGCAATGCACTGTCCCGAAGAATATCTACGATGGGGATTCTCATGCCTAATGATGGTATTAGGAGTGAGGACCTGGAGGAAAGCTTCTAGATGAGTTATAACTTATCTTAATATACTATATACTTATATTATACCTACATTGTCACCAATCATATGATATTGTTTAATTTCTGTAAAGAAAGATTTGTGCAAGCAAGCGTTCTGTTTACTTCACAATCACCATCGGTTGAAGCTACTTCACAAGTTGACTTGTTATGAGCTTCAGATAAACTCAAAGATAGTCCATCATTCGATAACTTGAATCTATGTACCAAGTAGCCAAGCATTTCTTCTTCAGATGGTATTCGATCGATTCTCATAACTTTGCACAGTAACTGCTTATGAGAGGCATATATTGTTAATAAATCACTGATACTCTTGGCTTCCAGTATTTTAGAGTACACAAACTCCTTTTGGCTATCGGAGGTTTGATTTCTTTTGGTTTGAATGGCCAACGACAACTGAAGAGTTTTTATCAATGCAGACTCAAATGTGTTTGTATACTTTGTTGGTACTCTCTGTTTCACTATTTTGCATAATTGATATTCCAGAGTCTGTGCACGACGATCATATGTTACTGGCGACGGTACAAATGACGAGCTGTTGCTATTCTTCGCTACATAACATCTAACTTCTTTAATCCACAGTTGCAAAGCTTTACTATTGAAGATGACCCCAGAACGATTTGTTGGATAAGGAAACACATCAAATGTTGCACCCGTTACAGAATGATTATGATGTTTCATATATTGATGTATCATCTGAGTGTTCAAACTTACATCAGTATACGATACTAATGGAGCATAAACTAATGGCGAATCGCCGATTCGTGCATTAGTTGTTATACACTCTTCCAACATCTTAGTATTATAATATGCATCATCAAATGTTATAATGAGATAATCTGGCAACGCGTCATTCTTTGGTTGTCTAATACCACTGCTCACAAGAGTGAGTGCATGTTTGATCTTTCTATATCTTCGAATTGAAGCTCCCATTGCCAACCCAAATCTTCTTTGCACACATATTTCTGCATCGTCCAATTTAATATTGGTAGATGTAGTATTCGGTGTTAATGAAGAATTGCTATACTGTAAATGTTGTCTTCTATTGGAAGATGCACATGAACTTACTAATGCTTGACAACTACCGCTACTCAATGATCTATATGTATTCTTCTCAGTAGCTTTGAACACATTTCTTACAGAATGTTTTCTATTCGTCCATTGTTGAGCATTCATATAATCAGCTCTACTAATTGATCCCACTGTAATTACATCAATGATTGCATTAGTAGAATTACTACTCCTCTTTTGCTTTGATGACCACATATTAATATCTTGATGATCGATGTTAGTTATATTGTTTTTGTTTGCAAATGATAACTTGGATATAGCCTTCTCTCTCAAAATGACTTCACCTTTTCAACATGTGTGCACACTGCTATCCAGTTGTCGCCATTACTGTTGACTGCTAAATTAGACAGAGATCGACAAAGCCAATGTGTCCAGCTTTGTCGTTCCATTTATGTAACATTTGCATGTATGTGTAGCCAACCGTAAACCAATGTATAGTTTGTAATCAGTCGACTACCCATGCTAACATAGTCAAAATGAAGTCGATTCTCGATACTGATGATATCGATGAACTAAGATACCAGTGAGCAATAGTTTCATCGGTATGTAGTTTACTTAATAAAGATTTATTTTGATTGTCACACTGCCTCTAAATTTTATATTTGTCGCTCATTTGTCCATGTGAAATTTTGCAACTTGATGCCACTCCGATTCAACCCTTACCTCACGAAAAATTACACTACACTCTTCTAGCAAACAGAGAACACTACACAGTTAACTGAATATATATACAATCATTGCAATCTAGTATACATAATACTAAATCAGTTCTAATATGCGTATCGTCATCGGACCTAACTCTAATAAAATAGCTCTTGAACAAAAGAGTGGTCTTCTCAACGCTGTCAAAACAGGCAACATTGAAGATCTAGTGAAACATTATGGAGAACTAGAGTATAGCAATCTCGAAGAGGATCGGCAACACGGCTACAATCGACGGAGGTTAAGGCTTCTCAAGAAACTTGAAGGCATCATCACAGAAAAGTTTGATAGTCCTCCATCAATATACTCGTCCCATGAGAACTATAAGAAAGAGCAATGGCGTTTAGTACATCGACGAGTATTCAAGAAATATGGCTATACCGGAGAACAGTTTCGTATGGAGGGTAATAAATTCTGGGTATCAAACTACGGTCGACTGATATACTTTGATCATTTAGATTCAGAAAATCCAACGCCGAAACTATGCACGGAGCGGCCAAACATTGATACTAATTATATCAAAAGTGAATTTCGCAATAGCAAAGTCAATGTAAATGATGATCCAGATGATGATAATAATGATAATAATGCAGATCCCGACTACATCAAACTACTAAGAGTACCTCGGTCATATGTCGTCTTCTTCACATTCTACAAATGGGATGATGAAAAGTTGGGTAAATTCGATAAAGATACGATGATTATTGATCATATCAACGGTGATAGATCGGACAATCACTTCATCAACCTCTACCCTTTACCAATCGAAACTAATAAAAAAGTTAGAGATAAGCTTAATAGGAACAATATACATGGCACCAACGCTGTTTGCAAAGGAGGAGAGGAGGATGATGATAATGGAATACCAAAAGATATACTTTGGATTCGTAAGCCGACAAAGGCGGGTAGTGCTACACCCGCCAAATGTTATATAGTGTATAAGAAAGGTAAAGTGAGAGCGATAAGGAAACGAGCCCGTATGGAAGTAGAGGCGGGGCACTTCGGCAAGTTATGTTGCAATCATATCTTATACATGTTTTTCAAGCGTCGTGATTTATATGTCTTGACTGAGGCATTCTTTGATAAAACATATCTTATTGGTGGTGAGGCGGCTACTGACAATGATGAGAATGGTGATAATAATAGTGAGGGAGATGATACAGAACAACAACAACGCCGTCAAGGAGGAGGCACGCCAGCACCTCTTTTGAGAGAAGATACCACTGCAGATTCTACTGCCCAAAACAATCATACTCCTATCAATCGAGCAGTTACACCCGGCTCTGCTACTGTACAACAACAAAGAAGAGGTAGAAATGGAGGAGGAGGTACAGTTACTAGAATCACTGTTGGTGGATCAGCATATAATCCGGGTAATGTACCAACACCACAGGCATTGCAATTTTCACGAAATCTCCCTCCTCCGCCTCCAGGAGATGAGGATGAAGAAGAGAATGGTCCTACACTTGGCGATTTACTTATACTCAGCAAACACCAGTTCAGTATCATTAGAGGTGACAATAATAGCGAATGGAGAAGTAGTAATTCAATATTTCATGTCCTATTCTATCAGTTGAAGAAGATTGGCAAATTAGATTATAGTTTCAATGGTATCATATTGAAGAAGACTATTGCAAACTTCGTAAGAGACCATGCAAATCAACCCCTTACATATGAGAAGAATACTGTACAAGAGTATGTTGAAAAGCAAAAGGATACATCAGATGCAAAATATTGTAGTGTTGATAGATATGTTAGTGATTTACTTCAAGGAAGAGATGGTGGTAATGTCGGTAATGATAGTGGATCTTGTGGGGGAGTTGTTGAGGGCTTTATCACATCAGTATTATACAATGTTACAGTAGTATATTGGTATCATGATGTTGGTAGTGGAGAGATTACACAGTGTCAGAAATGGGATGCGGCGAATGGAGGTAGTAAGATATTACATGTCTTCTGTGAAGGTATCAATATTGGTAATAGTAGTTATTGTCCAATGGATGTTGACAATGATACTGATATATTCTTGGACTATATTATTAATGACAATGAGCTAGATGAAGAAAGTTATTCACAAGCTCTTCATGTGAATGTCAGAAGGAATAAAAACCTATATGCTACATTAAAAAGAGGAGATATTATTACACTACAAGATGATGATGATGATGCTACATTATACAAGATAGAACATATAGAAGACAATGGTACAATTGATGATGCAAAGTATACATTAAGTACGGTTAATGATACAGATGAAGATGATATTATTAGGAAACTTTGCCACATATCGGGACCAGCTCAATGTCATGCCTGCACTAGAGTTGACACGGGACCATTGCAACGTTGTTTAACATGTCCAACGCCGTTCTGTAACGAGTGCTTCTCCGATGAAGATCACCGCCTTTCATATGCGAAGTGTACATATGAGAATTGGCGCCACCAATGTAGAACTTGCCAAGGCAATAGTCTAATCAGTCTACCAGATTCATTGAGGAGGAAGTTTCCCCAAAATAATCGAGTCAAGTTTAAAGTGTTCAGTGGAGAAAATTACTTCATTTCTAATGCTGTTGATATGAATGCTGTGTTTGCAGAAAGTGATATATTCTTACGAGTGGCAAATAGTCTAATGAAACACCCGAGGAGTCTTGTATTCGAACATACTTCATCTGAGAGAAAGATACATTTGAGATTAGATACTCCTCATACATTTCTAATGACTGAAGGAACCGTTGAGGACATTCATGTGAGGGAGGAGGAGAGAGACAGGTCGAATGATTGGAAGCCTGGAACATGCCGTAACTGCTGTAAGTATTTTTGATATTACACATGTAATGTTTCTATCTTTTTCTCTCATCACATACTCATACATCTCCCTACTGATCACATCATACAGTATCTCCCGGCTCAGAAGATGATCCTATACATACCTGTGGTAGTTGTAACGGAGGTCATTGTACTGAGTGTCTTGGTGGTATGTTGGAGGGTGAATGTCCATCATGTGATCTATTTAGTAGAATCATCCCTGGTACAACTCGAGTCAGAGCCCAACCCCTAGGCTCAAGTCGAGCAGATAAATGTAATGTTCTATCAAAAGTATTCAACAGAGATGGGAACTTTAGTGAATTGAAGATCGAAAGAATAAGTACCCAAGCATATACGCATGTAGCGTGTGATCCGAGATGTATCACCATTCTAGGACGATTAGACGACAGCGATGATGAAGACGACGACGATCCACCGTCAAATGATGACGATGATAATAACAATGGTGGTGGCGGTGGAGGGGAGAGTGATTACAACGGTCAAAGCGGAGAAGAAGCTGAAGGAGGTGATAATGATGATGAGGGGGGCAATGTAAGTGAAAATGAACGTGGATCTGATAATGAAGACGGTTCAATCAATAGAGATGGAGGTGGTGCTAATGAAGGAGGTGAAGATGCAAGTGAGTCTACTATATCCTTTTGTATGTGGATTTGATATATATGTATCTAATGTCAATGTTTATACAGATACAGGAACTGAAAATCTCTCTGAATACGAGCTCCTTCGGCTCCAAAACATTGCACGAAATAATGCCAAACTCAAAGCACTTGGGCTACTGAAAGAACAGATCAACCCCCCCAAGACGACACAACGTAAGAGGAAACCCAAAGATCCAGTGTCGCCATCTAGGGTATCAAAGAGATTGAAGGGATTAGAGCCAGATGGTAAAACAATCATCTCTAAAGATACCTCTGAAGATACTTCATCTCGACCACCCGTTCAGGAGCAGCAGTCTCTCCTCCCAATATCAGACAACGACAACGATGGTAGTGGTGATGATTTCAGCGAGTATACTCAAGAGTCGGACTTGTCTTGTTGCAGTAGCGAAGAGGAAGAGGAGACATATGAGCGTCAAGGGAAAAGACGTCGACTACAGTACGGTTGGGAATTGCCATTCTCACAACTCCAAGACATAGATGATGACGATGGTACTGAGCTCGAGTTGTGGAAACGTATGTTCAAACAACTTGTCAAATATAAGTCCGAGCATGGTCATGCCTCTCCAAGTTTGAACGATTCCAAGAATAAAGAGCTTGCCATCTGGACATATGAACAACGTATCATAAATAATGATGGAATGCTTGACGAGACAAGAAAGAAATGCCTGTTGTTGATTGGATTTATATTGAAATCAACAGCAAATGGAACGCCGAACTCCTACGGAGATAAGCGTGAGGCAGTGTCGGTTTACTGTGCAAAGACAGGAGTGTTGCTAGAGAATTGTATTTCAATCAAACACGCTTCACCTAATTTGAGGGAAACAGTTGGACAGGGTATACTGAGTGACTGGAATAAGGATAACAGAGGACAAGACCGAGAGGCATCTGCTCAAGATATCAAGAATGCTGGTCCTAATGGCCTAGATGTTGGAAACTGCGGTACATTGGATGAGCCCCAACGTGTCCACTGGCAATGAGAAGATCACTCTGTCTGATAAAAAGAGACTGAAGATATTGAATGATGGGAAGAAGGATCATGAAAAGAGTGGTAAGAGGAGGAAGGCCAACCGTGCAACTGATTCACTTTATATGATTTCTGAAGTTGATGAGGAAGGTGATTTGGTGCCTGTTGAAAAAGCACGAAATATTGCTGACGCTCAGTACAATAAAAGCAAGAATCCCAATGGAATACGTCGACAATACGGAACATCCACATATTTCTGTGGACTTCAAGAAGGCCACAAGTCTGAAGGCCACCCAGAAGGTCATCAAACAACGAAAATGAATACAAGAGATGCAGTCGTCTTGACTGATGATGCAATCTTGAAAGAGATGAAATGGCAGAAGGACAACAATCTAGAGGTGGTTGGATTCCGTGACGATGGTTGGATTGCTTCAGGAAGGTCTAGAACTCTAGTACACCACGAAGATAGGGAACGCTATATCGTCATACTCGAGAAGGATGAAGAAGGCCGTTCTCCACAAGAACAGTATGATTCATTGGTGTATCCAGTGTTGGACATGACAGAAATGAAGAAAGAGAAGACTGGAACAAAGAGGAAAGCAGAGGAGTCAGCAGCCAAGCTTGAACAAGAGAAGCAAGCAGCCGAGATGAGGCGACTCCAGTTGAAAAAAGCAGTCAAGGATGGGATATTAGTTTTGAGTAGATCCGATGGTAAAACTGGATACACCGGGGTGAAAGAAGTATATAAAACTGATCGAGATACAGGTGCAGTTACAACAGTATACTCGGCAACATACAAAACGACGTATCTTGGGCAATTCGAGAGCAAAGAAGATGCAGCAATGGAGTATGCCCTAGCTAGTTTCAATACAGCTAATTAATAAGTAATAGATATAGTACGTAAAACTGATGATCGATGGTAATCTATCTGCCTTTTCTTTAGATCCTTTCAACTTTGGTTGTCTTGGCATGTCCACCTTCCCTCTGCTCTCATCTTCAGTATCAACATCAACACTACTGGTATTATTATCAAGTTGTGCAAATGAAGGAGGTCGTATAAGAAAATAGGAACTAAACATGACCATTGGTAGAATTAATATCGGTATGAACAATGGTCGTCTATTAGGAGGCCTTGGTTTTGGCGAAACCATTGTATACCCATGAAAACTAACCTTTATCCGCGGCATGGTAAATAATTTATTGTTGCAATAGATTGTTGATTATGTTGTATCCTTCGAATAATATAATCTAATACTATGATATTGACTCATAACAAACTGGCCTCCGCCTCGACTATCTACAGAAACCAACTAATCATATATCTACTTAATAATTATAAATCTTAACACAATGAATTTCGAAGTGCTAAAGCACACTCTAATAGTTTGGCGATCTTAACGGTATTCAGCCTAGCAAACTTGAAAGCAAAGCACTGCCTCTTTTATCAATGCTCGCACAGTATGAAAAGAGGGAGGAAGAAGTCAACAAATATTACAATTATAGGAGAAGATAACAGTGAGTAATCTATATTAGTGGTGGTTTGAGTAGCGGTGGTGAAATAGTGGTTAAAGTATTGGTATCCTTCATTCAAACTTTGATGCACCTAATATTTCATGTCCCTATTGTGTATTGTTATGGATTATGCACCCCCGCCTATCTCTCTAACATATTTACTATTACCTATATAATCTTCTGTAAATAACAGACATGTCATACGAATTAGCAGAGCAAGGTAAACAGCCAATATCTCCTGAGGACAAACCACTTCTCTCTTCAAAGAATGGTACACCTACAACGGAAGAGTTACCACCTACTGCAGAACTAGTTGATACTAAAATGCAGGCACTTCAATTACTATTTGGTGCTGGTGGTATATATGCAGCTTTTCTATACTATGGATCTTTACAAGAAGATGTATTCAGATACGAATCTGAGAATGGCGAGAAGTTTAAATTTGCTTGGTACTTGCAAGTGCTTGAGTCATTAGCAAATGTTTTAGTTGGTACTGCAGCGTTGGTTGTCATGGGATTTACTGGCACGGGTTATTCAAGTGCAGATGACCTTTCTGCCGGTAAAACAAAGTATTGGGGAGGTACTCCAAATGTAAGTAGAACCTCTCTACAAATTGTACATGTCTTGTGATCTCTAACAATTTTATATGTATTGATAATTCGACAGCTACCGAAGAAGCCATTTATTGCTACTGGATTTACTCAAGTTTGTAGTAAAGGATTTACAAGCTTGGCATTAGCAAATGGACTAAGTTTCCCAGTTGCAACATTAGCAAAGAGTGGTAAAATGGCACCCGTAATGCTTGGTTCACTTATCCTTGGTGGTGCAACATATGGACTTCGAGACTACCTTCAAGTCCTATGTATTATTGGAGGAACTGCTATTTTATCAATGAGTAAAAAGGTAAGCTCGTTTGCACACTTATTTGTTTGTTGTGCTGTCTACTCATACTGATACCATTACATTGAAAAACTGCGATAGAAATCTGCTGCTGCTGACTCATCTACTCTTGGAGTCATGTTCATATTACTAGCACTTGTAATGGATGGACTAACTGGAGGAGTACAAAAGCGTCTACTTGCGGATATGAAGAAAGCAAAAGTAACGCCACAACCATACGACTTGATGACATTTACAAACCTATTTATGATGATCTTTGCTATTATGATATCGTTATTTCTCGGCGAATTGACAGATGGAATGAAGTATTGTGCAGAGAATCCAGTTATATATCAAATGATTTGGAAGTTCTCAATGTGCAGTGCGATAGGACAGTCATTCATCTTCTATACGGTAGCACGATTTGATCCATTAGTTTGCAGTACTGTGACAACTACACGAAAGATTTTCTCCGTCATGTTAAGTATCATATTCAAAGGTCATTCAATTCCAGCAAAGGGTTACGCAGGTCTAGCATTGGCAATATCTGGTATTGTGTCAGAGGTAGCGAACAAGGTTAGTAAGGGTCATCACAAGAATAAGAAGTAAATGAAGTCTGTATAGTATAAGATCAAATGATATAAAGTATCTTAAACAATCGCCTTATATATATTGTACTAGATGTCTCTCTTGCTTTGCTGCCAAGATAGAGTAATAAGGATGAAGACAGTGATATAGAGGACATCTACGCTACACATAAAGGATACCGGATAAAAAATCTTTCAATTCAAGCATGGGCAAATTCAAGTTTAAAACTCGCTGCGGTCTTTAAATAAAATATTATGATGACGACGATATGGATATGGTGTACGATACTGCTTGTTGTTGGCGAAAAAGCTATCGCTTTAATAATTCCTCAACAATTACAGTTACAACCAGCTCATTATAGAAGAACATTACAATCTGCTACTTGTCTACTACATGCAGCCCCAGAAGGCGCTCTATCTGATATAGTGATACCATCTATATTTAATCTATCTGATTGGGAGGATGCAAATAATGGAGATGAAAGAGAAGATGAACGAATATGGGTACCCCAAACAGATTGTCTATCATTTAGACCTCTTTGTTTCTGTACATCGCAGGGCTATTATGTTAACCTACTGCGATTTAAAGGTGGCGGTATACTAGGCAGACATCGGCATTCATCACCAGTACATGCAGTTACATTCAAAGGATCTTGGGGATATAGGTAAGTTCTTATATAGGGTAGTAGCTATGCAAACAACTACACTCAATATGTACAAACAAAACTGCATGAATTCATATCTAACCATACTCTTTTAACACTCATTTAGAGAGCATGATTGGCATGCGAATCCAGGAACATATGTATTTGAACCTCCTGGAGAAACGCACACACTTATAGTTGATGAAGATTGTGATGAGATGGTGGCATTATTTCACGTTACAGGTTCATTGCTGTATATTAGTGAAGAAACTGACGAAATAATTGGTTTTGATGATGTCTTTAGCAAATTAGAAAAGGCAAGGGACTGGTATGAAAGTTGTGGATTAGGAAGGGACTATGCAGACCAGTTCATTAGATAGTAGTGAGCAAGTAGAACCTGATAGATGATAGTGATGAGGAGAGAGAGAGAGAGAGAGAGATTGGTGTAGTCTTAGAAGTCTTCAATTGAAAGAGAGTAATATTCAATATTCACAGCACTCACAAGGTACGATGATAATCGGTCAGCACACTTCTAAAGCGTACCAAAGAAGTTCCCGTTATGGAACTGTTCAAAATTTGCATATCCTCCCGGAGTATGCTTAGAATACCATCCACTTCTTCCACTACCATAAGTCCACTCTTTTTTATCACTATGATTAGCCTCTGCTATATATTTAGCATCTTCTACAGTAGCTCGAACATAATGTAATCGAGATAATTTATGATTAGCCATATATCTCACGATACTAACTCCTAGAACCAGTAGTACATACATCAAAATACCTTGCCAGCTAACAGTAGCTTTACTATCCTCTTTATCTCACCTTCTTCTGGGCCCGTGACGCAGGGCAAATCTTGCCCCTGGGCTATCAGTAAAACCCTCTCTAGATGCGTTGTTTGTGTGCTTTTCTCTCATTGTGTGGCTCTAGAGCCATCCATTATACTATTGTGTATATATATAGAGAGCATAGCGTGATAATATTAGTAGCGATTTAAGTTTACATTAGCGTGTGGGGTATTTGTGGAATTGATCACTGGATCACTGAAGGAGTACATGAGAAGGTTCACATAATATCGTTTTTTTGCAAACCTACCAAACACGAGATCAAAGTATCATATATGATGTTTAGCTCCTCATCAACCTCCGCCAATATTGCACTAGAAGTAGAGAGTCCATCAATTGCAGGTTCTGAAGATGGTTTTGATGATGATGCTACCGAATTCTCAATGCAGCCTAGTTTATTTAATACTACTTCACAACTATCACCAGGTGGAACAAACAACAATAGAGGTGGGAATATACGCTTAGAAGGTTGGTTGTATCATACTACATCCAGTTACAAGGATAATACTACTACAACAAGTTCTAATTCTACCACAGTGGCACCTCCTCCAACTTCTTCGTCGTCATCATATATAAGTAAGACTGTATCCAAAAAGAGGAAAAAGAGAAGTAATACAAAGCAACGATATTTTGTATTACGTGGTTCAACTATTAGTTATTATGCAAGACGGCATGATATTAAGGCAAAGGGGACATATGTTTTAACACAGGGATGTACTGTTGGACCGGTGGTATATTCTTCGTTAGATGATTCAGCTCAAGCGGCTGCTTCTGTTGCTACTGCAACTGAGAATAATCAACAGCAACAGCAGAATGAGGGAAGTGTACCTCCATCACCAGCTGCAAATAATAATGTTGATACACCTCCAGCCAAATCATCATCAAAGAAACAAAAGAAACAAAGACAATTCTACTGTGTTCAGGTAACATGGCCAACGAATAACAAACCATCCAAGGATGAGAAGTTTATTGCCCAAGCCAAAGCACAAGTTGCAGCTGAAAGTGAAAAGGAGGCATTGCAACAACAAAAGTTAGAATTGGATACATCATTCGATGAAAATAGAGTATCGCTTGATCCTAGAATATCGAATACTGGAGGTAGTAGAAGTCCTATCATGAGACCGAAGCAGTTAATGAGACGGAGTAAGTCTGAGAATCAACAGAGTTCATCATCAGGTTCACCGTCAAAGGTTCCAGCACGAAGATCAAACTCTGATGATTTGCCACCTGAGTTGTCTGCACCGAATTTGAGTAGTGAGGATGAACAACAGACATCATCATCATTACTTCCTGTATCTGAACTTAAAGAGACAGCACCTCTAACCACACCAGCCATGGCATTAGCAGGCTCAGTTGCCCTTCCAAAACTACATTCTTCCGAAAAGGCATCAGTAGAAAACAACAATAATACAGATAAGCTTAACCACGAAACAGGTCTACACAAACATTACAAACATCAAATTGAGAAACATACACGCGATCAAGAGAAATCAGCTGCCGAATTACAAAAGGTACAACAGTTAATATCAAAGAAGGAATCACACCAAAAGACGAAACGTAGGGTAATACAGGGTACGAAGGTCGCCGCAGTTAGTACTGTTGCAATTACCACGGGAGTATTAACAGCTGGGATTGGATTGGCTGCTGGACTTGTCTTTGTTGGCATTACTGCCGCAGCCGGTGGGTCAGGAGCCGTCGTTGGTTCCAAGGTATTAGACAAGGCTCGGGGTAAGTATAATGCACATCAATCTCAAAAATCATTCCATTTGATCATTGGTGCGTCGACATATGAAGAAGCTGTGCAGTGGAAGATGGCGATGGAACATGTTATTAAAGAGTTGGCGGATGAAGCCGCCGAAGATACCAGCGATGAGCAATGGAGGATTGCACAAGTTCTTAGTGGTGAGAATGATACTGAATCACCTTCAGCACCATTGAGTCCTCCAAGATCTCCCAGGAATGGTACCGCAAAGGGTATGATGACAACAACAAATGATAATAATAGAGAAAATATGATGTATCATGACATGACACCCAAGTGGGTACCAATTCAGGGCGGTGGTATGGCATTATGGGGAATACTCGGTGCATTAGGAGGTGGAGGTGGTAATCTACGAATATACCGCGAGGAACGATCACCTAACGCACCCTTCCAACAGCAGCAATCATACATGTCAACATTATCAACATCAAGTCCATATTGGTTATTCACTCAGCCACAAACGAGTGCTTTTCCTACCATACCACGATTTAGGAGTGATGTCGGATTAGCTGGACAGCCATTCCCACCTTTCAAGGCTAGTATATCCTTAAAGGCGAATTCATTAGATGCATTCATGTGTCTAATGTGTAGTGGACGGATACAAAACGATACTGTCAATGATGGGATACCAGTACCAAACTCAGGACAGATTGCCTCATTCCGTATCATTGAGACTATGGATGATCATATGGATGTTATACATCTCGTCTTCAGACCATTGTATCTCTTTCCATCATGGACTGCACCTCGTGACTTTGTATTGTATAGATTTTGGAAGTATGACGATGATGGTACATATCAGATATGCTTTGACTCTTGTGAGCATAGAGATTGTCCAGCAATTATGGGGTATCAGAGGGGAGAAATGCACTCTGTTTATACCATTGCGCCATTGAAACGAAAGAAGAAGAAGAAGCGAGGAACATCAGCCTCAGCAGTGCCATCCGATATTTCTTCAGCAGCTGATTCGAATCAAGAATGTCTCCTAAGTCATGTCATACAAATAGATCCAAGGGGCTGGGTTCCTACCACAGCATCACTACCCTTCGTTCGCAGCCAGGGATATGGAGATGCATTCACTATAATGGGTTTGCTTCAAATGCTTGATGTTAAAGAAGCATTAGATACAGCCCGGTTCGCCATTCCACAGAGCAGTAATCGGCCGCCGGTTAGATTAAATAAGGGTAAAGCAGGTTTGGTGCGTAATAGAAGTGGAGGAGGTGGCCGCCAACAACAGCAGCAGATGTACATGTCTTCGTTGGAAAGGAACGAATCTGTTGATATGTCCGACGACGAGGCTGATTATGATATGTATTCAAGCCATTACTCAGGAGATGGGTATCATCAATCACCACCATTGGTGTCTTCTACAACTGATAACGTTGTAAATACTAACTCTGGCGCTGCTGATGAGTCAAAACAAGAAGGCACAACCTCTTCTAGCAACAATGGTCGAGCCTTGGATTTATCATCAATTTCATCTATTCCCTCTCCCACAATCTCTGACTGGTGGGATGAACCTGATGCCAACTCATTCCGCGTTCGTGGGAAGACATACAAGACAGATAACAAGAAGGTGAATGCCGGACGAAGTCTATTTCGTCTCTTCGCAACTGATATTGTGGAAGTTGATGTCCCTATCATGACTGGTATGTGTTTACATCCAAATGAAAGAGTTCAATTGGCACTACAAAGAGAAAGGGAGAAGGCCGAGAATGGCGATAGTACCTCATCAACAACTGAAATGCCTCCCTTTGTATTTGCTGTCAATATCAATATGCCAGGGCCTCCACACTATCATATGGTGTTCTACTATGCTGTGGATGATATGTCGATGATTGATGGTAGTGATGGTACACCGTCATCTCAACTCTGTCAGGAATTCTTCTTTGGTAAAGATGACACATTCCGTGACAATACCTTTAAACTCATACCGCATATAGTTGAAGGTAACTTCATGGTACGAAAGGCAGTGGGTAGCACACCAGCAATAATGGGGAACAAGATTAAGCAGACCTATGTCCAGGGAGAACGGTTCTTTGAACTTATAATTGATACAGGATCGAGTTCGGTGGCGGCCGGTGTTATTAGAATTTGCAACGGATATGCTAAAATGATTGTAGTTGATTTAGCATTCTTGTTTGAGGGTTACGACGAAAGAACTTTACCAGAGAAGGTATTAGGTTGTATCAGATTGAAGAATGTTGAGTTTGGCAAGAAACTGAGGTTCTGTGAGGCTCCTCTTTAGATTGTCTAACAAAAGTAAATGTTAATTACTTATGGAAGTTATTATAACATGTTAGGATCTTGCGTGAGGAAGGCAAACGGGTCATCATCAGCATCCAAATCAAACTTTGGACTTTTCCTTTTTGGGCTCTTGGATTTACGTCTACCCCTAGCAATAGGAGATGTGGAAGAAGACTTGGGTGAGCTTGACAGTGCAGACAGTCTCTGGTGAGCATCCTGCGACAATTCCTCGAACACCTCCTCCTGGCTCAATTCCTTCTTCTCAGATGATTCGTCATCACCATCTTCGTCACTATCAAGCTCAATAATATCATTCTTCTTTGTAGATGCTGCTTTGCTACCTGTCGATTTCCTACTTGATTGTTCCACGGGTGCCTTAATCGTCACAGTTTTCTTCACTACCGTCTTGGTCTTTGCTTTTGGCTTTGCTTTGGGCTTAGTCGGCTCATACTCCTCCTCCTCACTGCTTTGACTGCTACTTTCAACACTGACATCATCATCTTCCTCACTGTCACTATCAAGGTTGCACACTGAGGTTGGCTTTTTCTTGGACCCAGTCGAACTTCTCTTTGTTGCAGCTGGAGCCGTTGTCTTCTTAGCCACAGCAGCCTTCTTCACTGCTGCCTTCGGCTTCGGCTTTGGTTTGGGCTTAACCGGCTCATACTCTTCTTCGTCACTCTCTTCATTTCCACTACTTACTTCATCATCCTCATCGCTAGAAGCATCATTCATATCAACATCACTATCCTCATCGATATAACTCTTTTTGGCAGTACCTGTACTTCTTCGGGGCGTTCGTTTCTTTACTACCTCTTCTACTTCATTATCACTATCATCTTTCTGTTGTTTCCCTGTAGACTTTTTCTTCTTGGCAATAGTGGGCATGAATTCACCATCACTTCCATCATCGTTAATTTCTTCAATATCTTCTTCCATACTATCATCACTCTTATCATCATCACTTGATAATCCAAGATCATTACTGGTAATACTATCCTTACGCTTTCGCGAGGCAGCAGTGGTTGTAGATTTCAAACTCTTCCTTCCTCCAGTTGCTGTAGGGCCTCCATAAATACCTCCACCATCAATTGTACGTGATGATCCTCCATAATGTTTCATACAATCATCCCCAGGCGTTGACTTAAAAGAATCAGCATTAATCTTCTTCCCATCACCATCAACAAGTTTACTATCACCCAATACAATAACTGACCGGAATACATCCTTACATTCAATTTTACCCGTGCCAATCTTTTTATTATTCTTACCACCACCTTTTGATGACATTCCTTCTTTGTTATTATTTGTACCGCCTCCTGTGCGTTTGAATGATAATGCCATATATTTACCACTAAGTGGTATGGCACGCCCTGACATGACCAATTGTTTCTCTTGCTCTTCTTTATCAACATCATTACTACCTTCATCATCTGATGAAGGGAATGGTATACGAAGCTCCATATTATGTTCATTACCCCCCAATGATATCAACTTTCCTAATGTTTGTGGTGGATTTGTTGGTGTGAATGGATTCTTCTTCTTTTTGGGCTTGTCCTCTCCATCTTCATTATCATCAGTTGTATCATCTTTCATATCATCATCCTTTTTCGCTACAACAGGAGGAACCTTTAATGACATGCGTCCAGGAAATACAATTAAAAATCGTGTAGGACCAGTAGTACTACTCTTGCCATTATTGATATTTGGATTGGGAAATATCATTGATGTTGATTGTACAGCACGTTTTTTCAACTGTACATCTGATCCATTACATGATTGTTGGAGTATATTACCTGGTGTTAAATAGTTGGCAGGCTGTGCTGATGGTGAAGGTACATTGTCTTCATCTGAATCTAGTAAATTCACACTACTGTCAGAAGATGTATCCTTATTATTTACTGATATTACATCACGCGGAGTAGGATATGTTAACTTTGAAGATGCCGGCCATCCTTTTGGCAAGGGTGGTGCATCATTCTTCTTCTTACTCTTACTCTTCTTTGAAGTTGTTATTGATATCTTTTTGTTGGGTGCCCTCTTTTTTGTAGAGGATGTTAAAGCTTTCTTTGTGATCGAACGCTTGGCCGATGACGCCGTAGACTTCTTCGCCTTGCTACTGGTGGATGATGTAATAGCCTTTCCCATGGTTGAATTAGAGTGTCGGTAAGCGTGGTGGCTGCTGAATGGTTTATTGCAAGGTGCCTCCCATTGGAATCACAGTCTCATGGTCTCTCATAAAAGGATACCGTATCTTTTTCAAGGATCAAAGATCTTTTCATGCAAAATTGCTCTAACAGTTGATTCATAACATTATCCAATAGGTTGCTATTTAACCAAGCCGTAAGTAATGACGGCTTTCGAGTTAACTTTGTCAGAATAATTTTACACTTCCATCATTCGATATGTCTACCTTCACCGAGCAACCTCTACGATCACTAGTAATACCGGGAATATCTTCACGAGATGATTTCACTCTTCGGTTGTCTTCAATGGGTATGTTGTGTACTTCGTTGTTTTCTTTTCTTGATACAAACTCATAACTTCTATAATTTGTTGACACAAAACATATCTTGTACAGCACTGCTAGTTATTGATATCCAAGAAGAACTAACAACAATAAAAGATGAAGAAGGGAGTTATACTGCATTTAGTTTTCCTCGAATGATATCTAATACTAAAAGATTAATCAAAGCTGTGAGTGATAATCGAGAAGCAAATGCAGGTAGTGGTTCTGAGATTATATTTACATATCTAGAAGCACATACGAATGATTGCCGAGATGTATCATTGGATTATAAACTATCTGGTGGATTATCAAAACTTCCAAATGCTTCTACTCGAGCCAAGTTTTCCCCTGGCATATCACCAATAATGGGGAAAGATATTGCTTTACCCAAAACATCTTGCTCTGTATTTCAGAGTACGAATTTGGATTATATATTGCGCAATTTGAATATAGAACAGTTAGTAGTATGTGGTCAACTTACTGGTCAATGTGTATTAAGTGCAGTTCGAGATGCAGCCGATTTAGGATATCTAGTTAGTGTAGTATCAGATGCCTGTGGCGCAGAGAATAAAGAATCACATGAAAGAGGAATCTCCGGTATGCAGGGCTTTGCAAGAGTAGTAAGCACTGAGCAAGTTCTAAATGAGATTTGCGGCGACGACAACAAAGACAACAGCAGCATACCAAATAGGGATGAAGATAAAAGTGCAACTAAAGCTATCAAGACCGAAGCAGCAGCTACATCAGATGCAAGAAGACATTCCATTCCAAAGACATCAGAGTATCAAAGAAGTACAGATGAGGGATGTCAAGCGGCAATACTACGATCTCTTCGTGCCGCCGGTGTCAAGTTTCTACGATATACCGTCGTTGATGCTTTCAATACAATCCGATGTAAGACAGTACCAATATCACATGCTATGACCAAACTTCCACGCCGGACACAAAAGAACTCGGCAATTGTAATGAACCGACCATTGGATAATGCAACATATCAAGCAGAGATATGCTTTGCTGGTCTGCCATCACATGCCGATATCATTGTTCCAGCTTCCAACTTAACAGGTCGTAATGTCCTTACTCTACAACCAGACTTTTCAAGCTTACGTATCTTACCTTATGCACCACAAACAGCAATGATAATGTGTACAGGTCACAATCAACAGACAAAGGAGCTTAGTCCATTATGCAATCGAGGATTGTTAGAACGAGTATTACAAGAGGCAAGAGACGGATTGGGTGTTGAGTTCTGTGTCGGCGCTGAGCTCGAGTTTCAACTGTTTCACATGGAAACAAAAGATGGTATTCCGCAACCGATTGATATGATGACTTATGCCACTGCGGCTACACTCAATGAACAAGAAGAGTTTATTGGTACGTTATATGATCAACTTGGCGAGCAAGATATTCCCATTGAGTTGATACATACCGAGAGTGCTCCAGGTCAACTTGAGGTAGTACTTGGCTATTCAAGCAATGTGTTACAACTAGCAGATGATGTTGTATTGGCAAGAGAAACTATATCAGCATGTGCCAAGAAGCACAGAATGAAGGCAGTTTTCCTACCCAAAACATCAATGATGACGGCTGGGAGTGGATGTCATTTACACTTTTCCTTTCGGAATGTAGGAGGATCAGTATCATCTGTTGATGACAATGCCTTTTCAGATCCAACACAACCAACTGGAATCAGTCTACAGGGAGGATCGTTCATTGAGGGTATCTTAGATCATCTACCATCCTTGCTTAGTTTCAGTCTTCCAACTGTCAATTCATTTCGTCGTATGGGACCAGGATGTTGGACTGGAAGTTCAGTAGGTTGGTCAACAGAAGATAAGGAGGTTCCTCTTCGTGTATGTGTCGATCTTAATACACAAGAAGCTACCAATGTTGAGCTAAAGCTTTCTGATTCCACTGCCAACATCTACCTCGAGTTGGCAATGATTCTTGTAGCAGGAATGGACGGAATGAAGAACAAGAAGAAATTAAGACCAACGATTGATGATATTGCAAATGAACCGCTACCAAATACATTACAAGAGAGTCTTGATCTATTGAAGAAGAATGAACTCTTACTTTCGGTGTTGGGCTCGGAGTTAAGTACAGCTTATGTAGCAGTTCGAGAGTCGGAAGTGTTGATTGAGAAAACATTGGAAGAGGAAGTCATGGATGCTTTCAACAAAGCATGATAAACAACAGAGATAAATTAACCTCATCAATTTGGATACCACAGACTATTCGAGTTTAGTCGGACTTGTAAATGTATAAAATTAATACTGCTTGCAACTCAAGAAAGTTTAAGGAAAAAAGTAGAGATAGCAAAGTCCTGCAACTCGTTGTTCTACTTTTTCATCTATAGTATATATGTTTAGCCAAAATTAAGCTTTGTGCTTGAGGGAGCTATTTTCTCAAAGCACATAAATAGTTGTATCCCTATGCCATGTAGAGTGGTCCCAACACGACATCCCCTGAAGTCTAGATATTTGTGAATGAATTAGGGAACAATAACCCATCCTTAGATCTCCTGGTATTATTTTTTCACATCAATTACTTAATTGCTGTAGATGAATGGAAGACCTGTGATAAGGTTATCATATCCATCGAATCCTGGTTGGATTAAGTTCTGTGCATCATGACGGAAAAGCTCAAGGGTGGCAAGCACTGAATGTTTGAAAAGGGACAGAGAGATACATTAATGATTAGAAACATTTAAGTATCATATTGCGACACATCTTATGCACATAATTTTTTACTTACTAGCAAGACGTCCGTGTTGAAGTTCAGCAGTTTGACGCTTGGCAAGGATATCATCAGGTAATTCCAATACACCAGCGGGGGCAGTGAACCAACCATATACCTCAACACATCCAACAAAGGCAACAATTTGTGCCCATCCCAAGAAAGGGATAGCATTAATTGCAGCAATACCATTTGGGATATCATTTGTACTAATAGCACCATCGGGGGTTAAATCATATCCAAAACGGTAAGTTTCAGGAGCAATGTAACCTAGAACAGCCATTTGTGCAACACGTCCGTGCTTAAGTTCAGCAGCACGGTAAGCATCGAACTTCTCCTGTGAGATACCATCGGATAGACCAGCAGGGTCCCAAAATCCTGTAGGTGGAAGAGCACCAATCTCATCCTCGAAGGCATTTAAAGAAGTAACAGTCTTGGCAACTGGAACTGGTGCAAAACTGGCGGCGGAGCCGATAATAGTAGCAATAATAGCGGACTTCATGGTTGATATTAAGACTTGGTAGTAATAAGACTTGGTAGTAGTGTTGTATGACGATAGCAAAAAAAAAAGGATACCATATCCTCTCGAGGATACACTTCAACAAGCAGGTTGGTCGTCAGTCTGCCTAAATAACATTTTGCCGCTAACACTCAATAATAATAACCATGAAGTCCGCCATTATCGCTTCCATCATTGCGTAAGTATGCTGTCGATTATCTATTAAGATGAAGAAGTAGGTTTATTGATTACTGGGTAGTGGAGGGGATACGAGCAAATTTAGATATACTCCAATTACCAACTTTGAGGAATTGAAGAAATCTACTGCTGGGATTACTCTACAAGGGCTTATACACCTCCCTACCATTGCAATTAAAGGGCAATATAATATGGATATATAAGGGGAAGGGATTTGCAGGGATTTGCAATGAAGAAACTGCTGGCTATTGTGTTGTTGGGAGAATTGCTGTTCATTTTTTATATGAACATATCTTGTGTCATATATTCTATTTACTAATGAAATCCTCTCCTCTTCAATCTCTTATACTCTCTCTTATCTAAATCATTATACAGTTCTGCTGCTGCATTTGCACCCAACGCACAGCCTGCTGCCCAGACTGCCCTTAACGCTGTTGAGGACCGTCGTGCCTTCCTTGGAGCTGCTGCTGGAATTGCTGCCGCTGCCATCCCCGCTGCAGCCAACGCTAAGGTAGATTATGCTGATGTTGCCCTTCTAGGTGGTTCCAACACTGTCGATCTTAATAACGCCAATGTACGTGCCTACCTTCGTATGCCTGGTATGTACCCAGCAGTTGCCGGAAAGATTGTTTCACACGGACCCTACAAGTCTGTTTCAGATGTATACAACATTCCAGGAATGACACAAGCAGAGAAGGATGTTTTCAAGAAGTACGAGAGCCGAATGACTGCCAAGGAACCAGCTGCTGAATACGTAATTGACCGCATTAACAACGGCCTTTACCGTTAAATTTAGTTATGCATACATAATTGTCTTGAACGGATTGACTGTTTTTATTTATTGATTTTGATGTGGGGGGATACTTAGATGGGGAGTATTTCCTTGGATAGACCCAAAAACATGTACTTATAGTTCTTGTGGATATCTTCTTTACATGCCTTCCAAAGAAGACCCTCTTCCATCCGAGTAATCGGTAAATAACTTCACATGAACTTTTGGGCTTTGACAATGGAAATTACTCTGCAAAATTGCAACCAATGATATTAGATCTTGAACTGCTAGATATATACAATTAGAAGAGGGAGGAAAGCTTGGTACTATAATAACACACTACTAAGGTTCCTGTTAGAGTTGGCAAATGTACTTTGACTACTAAGTTATTAATATCTCTTTTTTTAGGATACCAATTTTTTGAAAGGATACCCGGCTTCCTTTAACTAACCTCGCCTCCTCCATTGTTAGGTTGTTGATGGAGCCACATAGGTTTGGATGATACCGTCACGCTATTCTGCAAGTGATTATTCCGCTCTTACATACGGTGTTTTGGAAGCATGAGGACATGAGTAGTAGAATGCACTCTACTTTTTTTTCACTCATTTCACCTTAACTAGTGTAATTCAAGTATATTTATTGAATTTCGACGGCAATCTGATCTCCACTATAGCGGATCTACCATACGACAAATATTACTAGTAACTATTTGTTTCGTTGATTTCAATAGTAATAGTACTACATAGGTCATACAATAGGTAGGATATCTACAGTCAAGAGCCAAGAGTCAAGAAATAAAGAAACTAAGTATGAATATTTAATGTAATGACAGCCGAATGAGCCAGTCTGGCCCCGTTAGCTCAGTAGGTAGAGCGCAGGTCTCATAATCCTGAGGTCGTGAGTTCGATCCTCACATGGGGCAATTTTTTTTTTTTTGCATTTTGTGCTCTGCAATACAATCGTATCTAATGACCACATAGCCCTCTCACTCGAAGCAGTTCGTGTATTATTATTTTACACTTAATTAATCTATGCAACCCTAACCCTAAAGTATCGTAACAGTCTAAATATAACCCTAACCAGTACATTCTTTTGCTTGGTCTCATAGTCCTGAGGTCGTAAGTTCGATCCTTCACATGGGGCAGCGAAACTTTTGCATTTTGTGCTCTGCAATACAATCGTATCTAATGACCACATAGCCCTCGCTACGCTCGGGTGACACTCTCTTACTCTGCCGTGCGCAGCACAGCGTCGCAGACCTTGCCGAGAGGCGCCCATGGCAGTGATAGACAATATAAGAACTCAAAGTTGGTTCTGAGAGAACTTTTCTTTTCGATGAAGATGATATCCTTTTGATGTTAGATGATACCCTTTTGCGTTTGTCTATTGTGATACTATTTTACTACATATTGAGAAATAAGTCTTGCTGTCTCTTTCACTTGTTGACAACATTCTGGACATCTCCATTAATATATGACTCAATATTATCAGTGGTCATATCCACAAGTCGTTGTCTAGTCTCAAGGCGTCTCCATCCGATATGGGGAGTTAAGAAAACATTATCCAACTTCCAAAGCTCACTATCAGGTTTAGGAGGCTCCGTCTCCTGTGTATCAAGGCCAGCACCTGCAATTGCTTTCTGTTTCATACATTCAATCAGCTCTGCCTCATTTAAAATTGCGCCCCGTGCAGTATTAATAAGGAATGCAGTTCGTTTCATCATGTTAATTTCATGAGAACCGATCGAGTGACGAGTTTCATTATTCAATGGACAATTGATACTAACAAAGTCGGATGTGGATAATAAGTCATCAATAGGTACAACCTTCACTCGTGTATTATTCTCATGTTTGTGCCCCGATGGAAGACGCCCTGATCTACTAGATATAAGTATATTCATTCCTAATGCCAATGCAACGTCAGTGACGGCGGTACCGATTGTGCCACTACCTCCGATCAATCCTAATACCTTGCCTGTGATTTCATATATCGGATGCTGGAATTTTACCGTGAAATTTGTTTGATCACCATCATTTAGTTTCTTTGCCTGCTGAAACATTGCTGCTGAGAAGTTCAAAATGTAGGTAATAACCATATGCGCAACACTTTCTGTTGAGTATGTGGGGATGTTTACAACATCAATACCCTGTTTCCTTGCCTATAAGAAGAAGAGATATATGAATATCAATAGTATATGATATAAGTTAATATGTGATTCAATATATTCAATATTTTATGCCAAATACAATAAACACACATACCTGAGCGATCGGGATGTTGTTATATCCTGTACCTGCCTCACACATTAGCTTAACATTCGAACTGAATTTCAATAGTGCAGATTGTGGTACCTAGAGTCAGTGATATATTGCAATTCAGTTGTGTAGTAGATAGAGAACATATAATATATCAAGAGAAGATATGAGATGTGATGTGAGTGTCAATTATTACTATGTGGAGAGCACAACAACAACAACAACAACTAGTCATAATATATCTCACCAACATTTCTTTTGTGATTACTATCTCAGCCTTGCTTGAATTAACTAGCTCGACAATATCATCTGACGATTTGATACAATCAACATCATGCAGGGTTAAATCGGTTAGATTTTGTAATCGTCGAAAGCACAAGGCCTTGTCATAGTCGAGTCTAGCCGCGTTTAAGAATATAGCTTTGGGTCGTTGCATTAGTAATCGATTAACTGCCGTAGCCATAATACCAATATCATAGATGATTGGTAATTGATTGCCGAAAAGATTTTATAACCGGATACCTGTAAGTAATCGCACTAGTGATGAGTGTATGAAATCAAATCAAGACCACCAAAAATGCAGAGTACAGTGCACTAGTGGAGTGTTTTGCACTTGCAAAACACGAAAATATGCACTTTGTACTCTGCATTTTGGTGGTCGAGATTTGATTTCATGCACGAATTACGTGTGTAATTGCGAGTGTGTCCCAACTCAATGGAGTACAAACGTGCTCTCAGTAAGTGTACAAGCATTCGGATATAACTTACATCATATATGGTTCAATTTAGCTCTTCTGACCCTGAGTGCAAATTCATACAAAACCAATTAGAGCACTAAACGGTGCTGGATTAGCTGTGATAGTGCACTAGTGCATTGTACTCTGCACCGTGCAGATCTAAAAGTGGTGTGTTTGTACTCGCACTGAGAGCGCTTGTACTCCATTACTGGTGGGGACACTTTTGATAATTTGCCAAAAAGCATTGGACATCAATACTCGCCTCTCAATATGAGTTACCATATGCTTATTATTATTATATGGACTTTGATTTGCAATGTATATGCATGGAATGATATCGTCGCGGATCTTCTTATCAAAGGTGATGCTGTATTATCAGAGAACAAAATAGATAAGGCAATTGAGTACTATCAGAAAGGTATCAAATTACTACCTGTACAATGGTCTAGTGAAGATGGATTAGACGAACCTACAAGTGATGTCAAAGTGCTGCCATCTGAGCTCAAAGTAATTGTATCAATCCACACAAATTATGCCACTGCGTTATCATTTCGAGAGGGAAGCACTATTGATGTTGCCAAGGCATATCGAATAGCTTGTCTATGTTATAGAAAATGGAAGAAGAGTCTTGATATCAGTGATGATAATGATGACAAGATATTAAAGGAGATTGATGATATCATAACACAAGCATATTTTTATTTGGGCATGACATATCAGGATCTTTCTACCTCATCAGAACAAGCGAATCAACAAGAAGAGTATCTGCAACAAGCTGCTAGATGCTATGCCGCTGCAACTAAGCTGGATCCACATCATTGGTCGAGTTATGCTAATATGGGCACAGTTCTAGCGGATGTAGGGTCTATAAGCTTGAAATTGTATGAGGACGGCATCATGTCTTACCAAAAGGCAATATCTATACTTACTGTTGGAGATAAAGGAAATAATGGGAAAGGTCCTACAGATCCTCCTGAGAATGTGAGAGAAGTTGTAGCTGAACTAGAATATCGTGTTGGATTGTGTCTGGTACCATTTCTATTCAATGATTCAAGCACTGATGATATGGATGATTACAACAAACGGATATGTACACTTCATATCAATTCGAAACCTACCAAGAGAAGTTGTCTCGAGCTTGCCGCATATCAGTTCAGCACGGCACTACAATATGATCCCAAGCATGAGGGGGCTAATAATTTGCTGACAATGGTAACGGCCGATGCATCTTTTGGGATGTCGACAGACACAGGGAAGGTTAAAAATCTCTTTGAGAGCTATGCCGATGACTTTGAACATTCTCTAGTAGATGAATTAGGTTATGATGGTTTTCATCGAATGAGAAGTGGATTTGATCGTGCTATGGTTTTGGATGGAAGAAGCAAAGAGAATCTATTTGATTTAGTCGTAGATGCAGGGTGTGGAACAGGTCTATCAGGAGAGGTGGTAAGTGTACTGTCATAGTATTGATGATCAAGTCGAATGTGTACTTCTAACACTTCTCTTTTGTGTGGTAGTTTCATAGCCAAACACTCAACATAACAACACATTGGGTTTGGTGGTTAGAATATTACACAGTGAAACAAACAATCAGTTACTACTTATATCTGTACAATTCTAGATGAGACTGTCTCTGCCAGCCCACTGATACCATCTAAAACATAATCGTATCGGGATTCTAACACAATAACACATCTACTCTTCCATTATAGGAACCCCTTCATACCTGTAATTACCAATCACAAACGAACCATCCTGTAGGCCATTGTTTTCGTAGTTAAGCACACGCTTGATAGTTGTCAAGACTCTTGAAGCAGAATGCAACGAGTCGTTAATAGCAAGAGGATAGACGAGGTTACCTCCATTTGAATGCTTCAATAACCACTTCGGGAGACATGATTGGCTAAATGAAATATTACGACCAAGCCGGCTTTGTTCCTGTTGAAAGATTTCAGCAGCCTTCTCAATGGAGCTGCGACCAATCTCCTTGATCGTAGTAAATGAGCCAACGAGACGTTCAGTAGTGATATCGTACAAACGAGTCAACATGGGAGTCTTCTTTCCGCTCATGTAACTAAATCCCTCCCTTGGAACAAGGCGATCGTATTCTTGAAATGTGGCAACAGAAACAGGACAACGATGATCTGCATTGTACAATCCAGACTGGTCACAATAAGAGCAATACCCACGGATCAAAGGATTGATATCTCCAATGAGAGTAAAACATCCCCGTGGCGTATGAGAACAATATCTATGCTCAGCGTTGTATGAAATCCCACTCTCATTGATATATGGACATGCACTGCACTTCCATTTACCAAACGCTTCCTCCGCTCCATTTCGAATAGCTACACGGAGACTGTTGAGAGATCCGGCTGCTCGTTGCATGGATTGGTTTACAACGGCAACCTGAGAGGAAGGTTCTTCGGCCCGCATCTGACGGACAATTTCAAGGTTCAACAAGCGACCATCATCAGTTGGAACTAATCTTGTAATCTCTTCAAGGATTGCGCTTGAATCGGCATCACCTGCTCGTGCTGCTCGTAGATAGGAGTCTCGATCGACAAGTGGACCGGAGTTGAATCTTTGAAACATGTTCTCAAGCATCGGCAGAACGGAGTCGAGAAATGAATCTCGGGCTGCCTCCCGTGCCCAACGGGTTTGAATTTGAAGCATGTGGGGAAGAGCTTCTGTTTGAAAACGTGAAAGATGACTTCCCAACTCTTCACCGAACCACGATCCTTGGAGAGCTCCACCCCCCTCAATAACTGCTGTATACGAGGGACTTCCAAACACAATAGCTTGATCAAGGTTGGGAAGTTGATTGGTAAGCCATCCAACTAGCTCTCTACTGAGAGGATCCATGAGACTTGCAAAGCGGGAGTATGCCCGATGAGTAGAAGGATCCGAGTGAGCACTACCTGCCATAGCAATGGGGTTACGATTGATAAACGCCGTGCTACTCATAATGACGGCTCTTGCCACTGTGTATATGTATTTGATATGCAAGTAATGCAGATAAGTTAGTATTAGGATTAGAAGGCATAAGTAAAAAAAATAAGTAACATCATACAATACAATACATACCTAGTTCGGGTACATGGAAATGCCTGTGGGCAATATCAACCAGAACATCAATCACAGATCTCCAACACAATTCGCCAAGAATACCACTTTCACTTGTCCATAAGATACCATTGCGGAGAACTTGTCCAAGATGTGTAGAAGGTGGATAATGTCCAACGAAGACAGTTGTGATACGACTGGTATCACTTGCCCAAGAGGCAGGATAAATGAGACGGGTACCAAGCTCTCCTCCTGCATTCATACCGAGATCAATCATTCCCTGCAAACTAGTATACGAACGTCGCACTAACTGAGCTAATACATCGGTAACTGGCTGGGTAATACGACGAAGAGTGGTACCATCGGGTCCATAAGTATCCCATGCATCCTGAAGATTCAAACGATATGCTTCAGTAGGACCTGCACCACGAGGACCTAGAGGACGGTGTACAACGTCTTGGCCGACATCACCGTCGTCTTGAACGTCATCATTATCAAAATCAAAAGAAGAGTCGTCTTGGTTATCATCATCATGAGAGGTATCTTCTGCTTGATTGATACGATGGGATGAAGAGGTATCTTCATCAAGTGCAGGGAAATCATCATTAGATTCATCTTCTTCATTGTTTTCATTGGATACACCCCCATCATCGTTTTCAGAAACATCATCTGATGCACCCTCATCAATAACAGGATGATTGTCAGGAAGAAGTGGAACATGCACGGGGTTGTTGGGTGGGTTTGGAGGTAGTTGAATGTGTTGCTGGGGTTGGTTTAGTGTCGTATAGAACGATGTCAAACTGGATTGGATCTTCATCTTCTTCCTGGTTGACTGGGCATCGTTCAATTGGAGGGATAGTAATAGCAACAGTGCTACAAAGATACCTTGAAGTGTTAGATGACACATGATATGATCAAATTTGCAAATGATTGTGTTGTAAATAGATTGCTGCTTCTAATTGCAATTGGAGTCATTAAGAAAGTAATATGTGAGTTTGTTTGGGAAAGAGAGAAAAGAGGTGGGTTGGATGATGTGAGAAATTGAATGATAAACACAAGACATGCCAAAGTAAGATATTTATGAACACATGATATGCATCAACATAATATCGTAACAAAGTGTCGCCGCCGCTGCCGCCACAGATATATCTCCTCTTTTATTTTCTACCACATCTAAATACAGTGTACATCTTATTCATACCGTCAATCACATAACATAATGCTACTATTTGCAATGTTGAACACATGATATGATCAAAACCAAAACTAACACTAACTATCCATGTGTTATCTACCCGCCGCTGACGCTACCGCTGCCGCTGCATATATGTGATATAATAGACTTCTCTACAATATCAATTGCATACTGTGTTGTATTGCTTGATCATATATCACATGCACCGTCGGCTATCTTCTCCAACCAAGCCACCGATAGGAGTAGAAAAAGATACCTCTCATCTCATATACAACAAAGGAGATACTCTCATATTCTATAAACAATAGAACTTACATGTGTGGACGATTGCAATATACAAGAAGAATAGGCAATAGCGTTGTGTAGGATGTTGTGTTTACCCCAATGTGAATTTTATGAGCACAAGATGGTGCATGTGATTGTGAGTTGCAAAAGTGAGTTCAAATTTGAATAGTCGTGTTTCAAGCTAACTTAGTAAAAAAACATGTTTGAAATTTACTTAGTAAATTTACGTAGAAAGAGAGGTCGTGCACGCATTGCAACAAAGTCTTTCTTGTAACTCCGTCTACTCTGTTTCTTTTAAGCTTCTATCTGTAAGTCAGCCGTCAATCTCATCTCTAACCAAGCCGCTTTACCTCAACACAGAAGATATCACGTCTATCTCATCTCTAACCAAGCCGCTGTTACCTCATCACAGAAGATACCTCTATATCTCTCTCCGCTGTTAGGATCAGGAATAGAAGGGAGATACCTCTCAACGATTAATTCAGAAGATACTCTACCTGAGATATGTTTTCTAATCTTTCGTGTTTGGGTTTTGCTTATCTTACTCTATTTCTTTTGATGCCGTATTTCATCTCTAACAAAGAAGATACATCTGTAAGTATCTCCTCTGTTTGGTTAGAAGGGAGATACCTCCGTCAGAGATCTTCTCATTTACACAAAGCGGAGGAGATTTGTTTCCGCCGGGCTGGATAGTTTCGTAACGTGAGCCAAACACTCGTAGGTGTTGATCTCTCGGATAATATCATCAACCAATCTAAACAAAAGAGACCCGACTTATATGATCGACTTATTAGTGGAGATATCATAGAGGTTCTCCATCAACATAAAGGGAAGGTAGATCTTCTTGTGGCATCTGATACATTTATTTATTTCAACGATGTGAATGGTTTGTTCTCTTCTATCCATGATAGTCTCAAAGGTGGAGGCTATGCAGTATTTTCGCTAGAGAATGTCTCAGTTGATAACGAGCAACGGTGCGTATCATATCTTATGTCTTCTTCTTCGTCTTCGGCTTGTCTCTTATGCTCTTTGTTTATTACTCAGACTTGATCAACTCAAACCTGATTGGCGTTGGCAAATTGGAGCCAGCGGAAGAATAGCTCATCGTAAAAGTTATATAGAAGACACTGCTAAAGATCACGCCTTGTCTGTTGTTCTGTATGAAAAGCTAGATTCATTCAGGACGGAAAGGGGGGTAGGTGTTAGAGGGCATCTCTTTGTGTTGAAGAAGGGAATCATTGGAAAAGATGAGCTGTAGCACCTGAGGAAAACAAATCTCTGATACTATTATAATAGTTATATTAAACAGGGTCCCGAGGTACATATACACTCTCTCTTCTTAATATTATGACTACAAGGATGAATCCTTCCTCTCAATACGCGATAAAGCCATGGTTGGATAGTGTGTACTGCAATTGTTATCCAATCCCAAGATTATCCTCCGCTAAGTTCTGACTTTCCCTAATATACACCTCAATTGTGCCTACAGCACCGTCCTCTTCTCAAATTTATACCCCAGCATTATTGGAAGCCGTTCCCCTGGCTGCAGCCTCTCGTACAGGGGCAAAGTAAGGATGGGACATGGCTTCCTTGGCTGATAATCGTTCCTGATGATCATACCTTAACAATTTGGATACATAATCAATTGCCTCCTCTGATATCAAATGTTGATTCTCATTTGTAACAAACTTTTGCCAAGGTTTCTTTGAATGTCTTCCCAAAATCCCATCAAAGTGAGGGTCTAATTCTAAATCATACGTGTCCAAGTATTGGAACAGTTCCTCAGTACCCAATACCTTGGCAATCTTAACCAGTTGATCATAGTTGTCATGTCCGTGGAAGAATGGCTCCTTCCTGAATATCATACCAGCAAACATACAACCCAAACTCCACATATCCAAGGCATAATCATACTCCTGTAAATCTACCAACAATTCAGGTCCTTTAAAGTATCTACTCGCCACACGGACATTATACTCCCGTCCTGGATGGTAAAACTCGGCCAATCCCCAATCAATTAAACGCAGCTGCCTCTTCTCATGATCAATCATAACATTATGCGGCTTAACATCACGATGCATCACACCATTCGAATGGCAATAATCCAATGCCTTTAACAATTCAAATATGTAATACCGAATATCATAGTCCGATAATGTGGGGTATAGAATCTTAAAATCAGTATTATTCACATGTTCAAAGATTAATGATGGTGTTTTGGATTGTGGATCACGAACCACGTCCAATAATTGGATAATATTGGTACCCCCACACATGTTTTGTAATATCTTAATCTCACGTTTAATCTTCTTCTTCTTAACTGGTTTGAGAATCTTAATTACACATTTGGAATTATTACCCACATTTACACCCTCAAAGACTTCTGAGTATTTACCACGTCCAATTTTACGTATTACCTCATAATCTTCCTGATCACCCCAGTTTACGGTTAGGGCTTCATAATCCCAATAATCACGGGGACGATGGACATTAACGTCTGCGTATACTCTGTGATTATCATAAGGTGTATGAGAGTATACGTGATGTGTAAAAAATATGTGAGATTATGGTGAATATTCAACTATACACACAAAGGTTAAAATATTAAATACAGACTGCAATGATAAATATAAAACCTATCCAACAATAAATATATAAACATACAAGTAGACAATGATATCTAATGAAAATAAAGATACAGATAGCAGCCGATAACATCACTCTAAAAAATAGATCATTAAAAACTCACCTAGCTCGGCTCATACTTTGAACTCTGCTACTGATAAATCTCCTATGAAATAGCTTAGCTGGAGATGTGAGGATGGAGGTGATTGGCCGTCGGATAATGATGAATTGAAGGCTAATAGGGGCGTGTGTAGTAGCCACATAAAATAACACGCCAATGCCCAATCAAGTAATTGAAGGATACCGGCCATTATGAGAGTTAGTAGATAGTGTAAACAACGAATATGTATGTGTAGAATGGATCAACACGGCCTGTGTAGTAAACGAATGCGGCGGAGTGAGGAGAGGACACAATTGTGGGAGGACCTTATAATCGGACCCTCCGATCCCACTCCTAATACAAAAAATAAAGCTAAAACTAAAACTAAAACTTAGGTGAATAAGCAACCACAATTGCAAAACATCATGACACAAAGAGTTCTATGGCAACCTCATACTGAATCTCAAACTAATGGCCACAATATTAATATTGTTGATAGGAAGAGACAACGTACTGAAGAAGAGATTGACTTCCACCGGATAAGAGGTCTGAAGTTTAGTGATATACTGAAGGACAAAAGTAATAGTGCGTATTATGACGAGTCAAATCCTTCATTAGTAATAAAAATCCCAGATCAAAGTACTTTGGTTCAAATCATTAGTGAACATATGATCGTTGCACAAAAGATGGCACTCAATTTGTCTTTACTTGCACTTCATCGAGAGCTTATCATTTTACTGCTACCACAAACTTCCATGTTCATATCAAATGTTGTAACTCTGATATCATATACCTCTTTGAAAAGAAACAGAATAGTTCATCATTACACAAGTTCAATGATTGAAGGGAGCTTTGCAATCACAATTATCCTAACACTTCTTACTTGGATTTTGTTATCAAACTTTGAACGAGTTATCTTTGGGAGTATTATGCTGGTTGTGTGTTTACTTTCACCATGTATACAATGGAGACTTCAGAGACACAGGCGAATAATTTTAGGGCCGTGGGATATTGCCCATATCAGTACATGATAAGAGCTGAGAATAACATGGTTTTATGATGAGACCAGTGATGTTACAACCTAATAAAACATTTATACTAGTATGAAATAGATTTATAATGGCTTATCATTCTGCTGTACACCTGTTTCTGTCTTTCTCTTCTTCTTGCGTCGTCCTCCTCCCTTATTGTTGGAACTCTTCTTTTTGCGTTGAGGAGTTTCTAGCCATGTTGCATCATCGTCTTTTCCCACCGCATTAAAGCTAAAAGTACTCTTTGTGGTTGGAGTCTTCTTCTCTTTTTGTCTGTCAATGTATAATGTTGCTAGTTCAATAGTTCGATGTGCTTGCTTCAAAGTTTGTTTATCAGCAGCAGACATATCAAGTTGTTTATCTGATCCTTCTTCTTTGTCATCTTTTGTGTTTGTTGAGGCAGTAGAGTAAGATGCAAATATTTCCTCCTTCTTTGTTTCCGATACCAGCTCAAATAGTGGACCATACCTGGGAAAGTATTCATGTGATGGAATATCTCTAGGCAATTGATCCCAAAGCATTCCTGGCCGAGCACCTTCACAGGCAGCAGCGGTACAAAGAAGATGAGTTCTAGCTGTCTGAGAGGCAGTCTGGAGTGAATTGAGAAGTGAGCTGTTAGCAAGGCACAAATAAACATGGCAAGGCTAGCTACGCTCCAAACTTACATAACCTCCTCCACCAAGTATAAGGAGCTTTCTTCTTTTACCAGATTGTTTGGGTGCTTCTGTTTTCTTCGTGCTACTCTCGGCAACGGGAGTATCATCTTCGGATTCCTTCTCTTCTTCTTGTTGCATTTGTGTGGTTGGTGCGACACAGATTTCATCTTCACTCTGACCAGCACACAATGCAGTCGCAATTCGAACACATTCGGCTAAGCCTTCGGGAGATAACGACCACCCATCTCCTGTCGTTGTCATGTCATCATCAAGGCATCCTGATATCAATTCATCTCCTTCCAATCCATCTGCCCCGACACATAGGACTATAGCTTGTGGGTCATATGTCTTTACTAACCCGAACAAGCATTTACGATAAATCTGAATGAATTGTACATCACCAATGCCCGCAGGTAATGGGATATTGACATTGTACCCGAGACCACTCGTGCCAGCTTCTCCTTTCTCGGTAGTTGACCCTGATGAAGAAGGGAAGAATCCAGGCGAATAGCGATGAAATGATGCAGTAAGGACTTTGTCTGTGGCATAGAAAGCTTCTTGTACTCCATCACCATGATGAATATCAATATCAATGTATAGGACACGACGAAAAGATACATTTCTCTGCACTGATTTTGCTTTTGTTGACTTGTGCACCAACATTTCAGTACCAATTTGTTTGTTATTACCTTGCAACAATCGATGTATAGCAGGTATTACATCACTAATGTAACAGAAGCCCGATGCCTTGCTTGCATGTGCATGATGCCTGCCTCCGCCCCAATGAATAGCCACGTCAGTCGGTTCTTCACTCGAAGTTAACAGTGAAGCTGCATGCCACGATCCTCCAGAGGCAGCTAAGCAATACTTCCACAGTAGTGCATGAGCATCAGTTGATGTTGGGTATGGACAGTCATCTTCTAGCCCATACTTTTCAAGGATTTCTTGACTAGGAATATCAATATGAGATGATTCATCTTCCGGTGGTGGAGAAAATGGAGTTTCATAAAACTTTGTCTGACTAGTAAAGGTCGATTGTTGCTCACTCATATCAGCCGTACTATTATCATTTGTTGGACTTGTACACTCTTCTGAGGAGAACTGGTGAACACCTGAACTATCTTCATTCATCGCCGTCATGCTATGATCAGCTTCGTCTGTCAAGCTTTGTTGTTGTGTTGATTCAACTGTAGCACTCTTCTCCTTCGCCTTTTGTGGGACGTACTCCAACACATCTAGATAATCACTGCTATGAAATGTTTCTAATAACTTTCGTGTACCGACCAAGGGTGATACAACTCGTAGAAATGATGACAGTGCCCCTCCAGTACTTGCACCATGTAATATACCACACCATTTCAGTAATGCTTCTAATAGTAAATCACGATCTTGATGTATATATTTCATAGCCTCGTATAGTATTTGTGTATGTGAATGAGAATGTAATAGTGCTACTTGTATAGTATTTCTCTTTCCTCCTGGCTGTTGGTTTTGTGTTATTGTACTATCACTGTATATTGAATCAGTAATACTGGGAAATAGCAGCTCGTCCGTATCATCATCATTATCATCGGTCTCTGATGACTTCATTAGTGCTTTATATATACCAACACTTGGTACTAATCTCAACCTATTATGTCGAAGAATTCGTTTCACTGGTCTTCGTGGTTGATTACCCGAATGACTGGCTAGTAATTCTACATTAGACTCACTCGCTTGAAGTGATGATGAAACTATACTCTTGGTACTATCAAATTGTCTTAGTTTGTTGATGGGTGCAAAGCTTACTTTCTTCTTCTTCTTCGGTGACTCATTTTCTTTTATCGGTTTATTGGTATTTTCATTTGTATCATCAGTAGTATTGTTATTTTGTACTGTTGTATCATTTCCATCTTTAGGTAAACTACTTGTTGTTTCAATCTTCTCCTTTTGAGTAGTATTGCCATTTCTTAATTCGTCAGCAGACGGTATACTAATACTACTATCATCCTTTAGTATTATACCATCTACATCTGTATTTGTAGTATCTTGTGAACCATCTGCTTGTTTACTGCCTACTTGAAGAGGTGCAGTGCTTGTTGTCATTGCTTCGAGATTATGTTCATGTTGTTGTTTATAATACTGACCTAATGTTGGTACTTCATTACCTATACAATCATCATTAGGCCGTGAATCTTCATTCATGGTACCAACTACTGGGGTATTATCTTCGATAGACTGTTCATTCGATGTATCAATCTCTTCTTTATCCAAATCGATTTGTTGTTCACTCGAGTTAGAATAGTTAGTGTTATTTTTTGATCGTCTTCAGTATTCACGCTACCGCTCATACTGCTACGAGAATTATCATTATTATCGTCCATAGCATCCAATTATTATATTCTACTATGCATTGGTTCATTTATTTATATACAATAATAAGCTCACTACTGAAATATTACTGTAAGTAATCGCACTAGTGATGAGTGTATGAAATCAAATCAAGACCACCAAAAATGCAGAGTACAGTGCACTAGTGGAGTGTTTTGCTGAGTGCACGAACGCAGTGAGTGCACTTGCAAAACACGAAAATATGCACTTTGTACTCTGCATTTTGGTGGTCGAGATTTGATTTCATGCACGAATTACGTGTGTAATTGCGAGTGTGTCCCCACTCGATGGAGTACAAACGTGCTCTCAGTAAGTGTACAAGCATTCGGATATAACTTACATCATATATGGTTCAATTTAGCTCTTCTGACCCTGAGTGCAAATTCATACAAAACCAATTTGAGCACTAAAAGGTGCTGGAGTAGCTATTTCTTGCACTAGTGCATTGTACTCTGCACCGTGCAGATCTAAAAGTGGTGTGTTTGTACTCGCACTGAGAGCGCTTGTACTCCATTGAGTGGGGACACTACTAAAATAACACTTTGAAATTAAAACTTATGAATTGAATTGAAATTTATCTTTATGGTATGAAGTTTCTATATCTGATCACATTCGTTCACCACCACAAATTATTGAAGTGAGGTTATCACAGCGGATATTGACAGTAGAATAGCGTCGTTTATATTGCTTGGTTGCTAGATAGATTAGTACTTAAACGTATTTTGACTTGTAGTGGTCATCGCGGCGGCGATTATCTCTTGTATATACACAATAGAATAGACTCTTGTTATTCAAAAAATATGAGCAAGCAACTTTTACATACATATCAATCATCAGTGGTAACTGTTGGTTTGAATGATCGTGCATTTGCATTGATCAATAATAATGATTCATCAACAGCGGCGGTAGTGTTGGAATTGATGGCAAATAAAGATACCAGCGATACAACAAAGGAGAAGTGTATTGATAAAGAAGGGGAGCAGCAGCAATCCAAGAAAAAGAAGAAGAAAAATCCACCACATCCAACAAATAATCCACATGAGATACAAGCAGTATGTTGTACACAACTAAATAACAATACTATTTGGTTGGCTGTATCACGGGAAGATAAATCATTATCACTCTATACATATAACAAAAATAGTAGTTCAGATTCAATTAAGGAGTTATATCCAACAGTTACATATAAGATAGCAAAGAGGGCACGTTGTTTATCATTTGCAAGTGTGCCATCATCAAGTTCAAGTAGTACAGATGAGCTCAATGTTATAATTGCAGGAGATCTTTCCGGTGATGCATATGCCTTCCCTTTAGTATCGACAACTAATGATAAATCTACAAGACGATTATTACTTGGTCATACAGCGTCAATCTTGACTGGACTGAATGTTGCACCTTCCTCCTTGAAACAAAACAACAACAAACAAAAAGAACACTTTATACTAACATCAGATCGTGATGAGAAGATTCGTATAACAAATTTTCCACAAACCTACAATATACATGGTTATTTGTTAGGACATACTTCCTTCATTTCAACCATGGATGCTATAAGTAGTAGTGAGAGTAGTAGTTCTCGGCCATTATGTATAACTGGAAGTGGCGATGGTACAGTAAGATTATGGAATTATGTAACTTGTAAAGAAATTGGCATGGTACCTGTAGTTATCAAGAAGTGTTCTGAAGAAGAGGACGAAGATGATAGGAAGATGCCAGCTAACGATGAAGAAGATGAAATGAATGAAGATAGTATGCAGGAAGAAGAAGATAATGGCGATTATGAAGACTTTAGTGAAGAAGAGGAAGAGATAGATAGTCACAAAATTGCTGTGCCATTATCTGTGTCATTAAGTCCTGATGCTAACAACATTGTGGTTGCACGAGATGGTATGCAATCAATTGACATCCATCCAATTCCAACACCACCAACGAGTACTACTTCATCATCAATGTTATCACAGCTGGTATCTTTACATAAGAAACAGACTGTTGAATGTCCATCACAACCATTGGCAGTTCGATGGTTAAGTGATAGTTCTATCTTGGTACTAACAAGAGAACCGACATATTTACTTCATTATCAATGCAACGAGGAGAAGGAACCAAATGAATATAAGAATGTATCGTCTACATCACCATTCATTACATCATTACAAAAAGTAATCGCTGGTCAAAGTATTATCATACCAAATGATATTGATGATTTATTAAAGTTACAAAAGAATAAGGTTAGTGATTCTAATGAGGATGGAGAAGGAGAGACACCCAAGGGTGGGTTGCATTGGAATGACATTGGTCGTAAAGAAACCGCCAAGTTGGCAGAAAGTAGACGACGTAAGCGTAGACGTGAAAATGAACAGAAGGAGAAGAAAGAGGAGGAGCCAAATAATTGAAGTATGACTGAGTAGTACGATAATGATTGATGCTTAAAGTTTTATGTGTCTTTTTGTGCATATCATCGTTCCCTACATCTACAAGTCATGTTTGTTTCTCTTTTTGCATTGATAACCGCCATGCTTACCATTCTTTTGCATGCATACTTCCGTCTTCTGATCGCATGGTTCACACTGGCAACTATTACACCTGCATGATGATAGGGCGTTGTAGTGCTATATCAATCACATATGGGGACGATTGTTTGACGATTAATCGGCTACTCCCCATGGCTGCTATCTGATTCACTTCATCATCACCACACTTTTTGCATCTTTACTGCCCCCTCACAATGCCCCGTGCATCATGGGCAAATCTGCGTATCCGAGCATACCATATACTATCTCTTACTTTTTGTTGCTGCAGTGTTGAGGAGGGTATTGTTTTAAGGATAGGTGGTGAGCAAATAGAAGAGTATGGTGCGTGCTGGAGCATTAACAAACCTCCTCCTCCTTTCATCAATAGCAGCAAGGCGTAGCAATACTCGCGCATTTACAACCTCTAATTTTTTTATTGTGCATCAATCATTATTGAAACAAAATAATAATTTATTGACAACATCATTATTAAGAGGCGGTGGTAATACTAATAATAGAGGAATACTATCTGCATCGAGTGACAACAATACCGAAGAACCAAAAACTGGTTGGCTGCACAATAAAAAAATTAGAGGTTGTAAATGCGCGAGTATTGCTACGCCTTGCTGCTATTGATGAAAGGAGGAGGAGGTTTGTTAATGCTCCAGCACGCACCATACTCTTCTATTTGCTCA
>Ga0214477_100135_pt1 | contig 49745 bp, 26 predicted proteins | sample M1_20Mar14CPVII9_FD_165058 | JGI IMG/M metagenome (GOLD analysis project Ga0214477, IMG submission 165058) | Marine eukaryotic communities from Monterey Bay, California, United States - M1_20Mar14CPVII9sort6BwellC16 | ecosystem: Environmental > Aquatic > Marine > Unclassified | place: USA...
TAATTGGTATTCGATACTTGGTTAACGAAGGTTGATGACAACAAAAGGCTACAAGAATGACAATGTCTCCATTTATATCCATCCCTATTCTAGCAGGTATCGCTCTATGCGGTGGTGGTCTAGGTGCAGTATTACTTGATCTATTAGAACAACGACGTGATGAACGAATATTATCAGAACAACAGAATCGTGCACCAAATACTGTTTTGATACGAATGTTGTCATATGTTACAGGTGATCCTACAACAAGTTGCAAAGCATATATATTCATCGTAGGATGTTTTCTTTACGCAGTACTGGGAGGTTTCACTGGCTATCTTCAATCAGAGGCGCTGGTAAATAATTATTATAATGAGGATGAGGAGATTATGAAGAGCAAAACTAATACAAAGGGGGTGAAACTGGTCGTGTATCCAATCATTATTGGACTTTCCGGTATGCTCCTAGTTCTCGGCGTACGATTGTTACCATATGATAAATATCCCCGTGCTGGTATTGCAACTCACGTTATAGTGGCAGGGTTATTACAGATGTTTTCAATAATATATTCCTTTACGGCAGTTGGTTTGGCAATAGATGTCTTTGGTGAAGCGTCAACGGTTACAACGGTACGTAAAGTCTTTACATATGTTAGTGTTATTGGACTTGTATTATCTTTTCTGTTGGGTGGATATGTCATGGGCAAATCGGCTCAGCTAACTCAGCATGAGAAGACCATCCAGTCAGATGCAAATAGTAGTGGCACATTAACTCTAAAACAAGTTTGGTCCATAAAATGTTGGATGGCTGGATTGGGTTTGATTCAAATGTCTATTGGCATTTCTGCCAGTATTGTGACAGCATCGGGAGCTGCAGAGATCAATCTATTAGCTAATACAGATGGTATCTAGCCATGTAAATAATGATAACATATATTAAAATAATAATGAGAATTATCTACTATCATCGTTTCTTTCGCATCCGTTGTTGGAAAGCCTCTTGAAACTCCTTGGAATGTGATTGATTTAACCTGGCACCTTGTTGCAGTGATTGTCGTTGCAGTGATTGTCGTTGCTGAGTTTGTTGATTGTAACTACTTTTCTTCTTCTGCTGCTGCTGTTGTTGTTGTTGCGATCTATCCACTTGACTTGAGGTGTTTGTAGTGCCGCCGCCGCTTTGTTTAATATACTTTTGTGCCAGAGCTGGACTGATTGAAGTATTTGATATCCGCTGAGTAATACCTGTTCCTGAACTTTGTGTCTTTGTCATATCATATGGCTTTGATAGTAAGTGATCTTGGTTAACTTTCTCATCCGTCTCTTCGACAGAGTAACTCTTAGAGTACTGTTCCAGTGTATTTGGTGAAGAGCGATGTAACTTATTCAACATTGTACGCTTGCTTGGAGAATCTTTGTCTTGGCCTTGCTGTTGTTGGTTTCTTCTAGACGATTTGGACTGAGATTGTGTCGTAGGAGGTCCTTGATATTGTGCCGAAGAGCCTCGTTGTTGATGATACTGTTGACGCTCTTGATGGTATCGTCTCTGATTCTGTAAAATAACCTGCTCCTCTTCTCTGAAAAAGTCGTCCACTCCTTCGTGTAAGAAATTGACATCCCTCTCGGTACCATTGGTCGATGCTTGTGATGGTAACGCATTATTAGAATCCAAACCAGGTGAGTTGCATGTTGCTGGGGTATGCGTCCGTGAATGAGCCGATGTACTGCGGATATGCTTGCCCAGACGACCATCCATTGGAGTCGTCGGAGGCCGGTTAGTTCTTCTTCCTCTGTTATTATTGTTGCTTATTCCTTGTGATGGACCATTATTAATCTGATGCTGATCTGATATCGAGGTACTTGTATTTTGTATTTCACTTATGTTTTGCATGTCGCCGAATTGTTGTATCATCATCTCCATCGGGTTACGTTCCTCAACATCATCATCCTCGTTGAGAGTGCCGAGATATTCATCACTCTGACTTTGCCCTACATTCTGTTCATTACCACCACCTCTACTATTACGAGCCCTATTCCTAGACTCTCCTCTCTTCGCCTCCTTCTTTTCTAACTTCTTCTTCTCATACCGCTGCACGTGTCTCCATACACGTTTCACCTCGGCCACCAAATCGACAGTCTCCAATGTATTGGCGGCAGTATCATCATCTTGCTTTGAATCTTCCATTAGTGGCTCGTCATACGATGCATTATCATCGGTAAGTTTACCAATACTCACATCTTCCTGATCTTCATAAGATGGGAATTCAATATTGAATCCACTATCTTGTTGATCATCATACTCCTCTTGTTGGCCATCGTGGTTAGGTCTATACTGGTGGCCTCTCTGCTGATGTTGTTCTTCGGGACCATTCTCGGACCATTCCCACTCTTGTTGTGACGAACGTAACTGTGGTGGTGGATGAGGTGATTGTTGTGATGAGAAAGACTGATGTCTATGTTTCTTCTGAGGGGATACGTTGTCTAACTGCTGTCGGTCTCCTTCGTCTTCGTCCATAAGCTCTTGATAATCTTCTGGTTCAATACCGTGAAATGAAGGGTCATCTCTCCCAAAACGGTGTGGGCTATACCCTTGATGTGGACGTTGTCCATCAGAATCAATTTCAGGTCGATGAATCCCCTGTTGTAAGAGCTCATCGATTGATTCACCCGGAGGATCATGTCTTGGTGGACTTCTACCCTTGGAATTATCTCTTTTACTCTTCTTATTCTTGGTTGTAATCATTCGTTGACCTGGATAGGGACTAACACGGCCACCGCTGTTACCACGGTGGAATGGACCACTCGTTGATATCGTAGTCAAAGTATCATCATTCGTTGCCAAGCTACCCATATCAATACTAGGATCATCGTAGTATGACACAATAGACACTACATCCTCCACTACATGGTCCTGACGACCACTACCACCGCGTTGATATTGCTTCTTCTTGTTGTTAGTTGATTTATGAGCATGCTGTCTTGGTTGTGGTGGAGGTAATCTCCTTTCTTGATGTTGTTGTGACATGAAATCATCAGAAGGATGTATACCCACCATACCAAATGATTGTTCCTCCGATATGGCATGTAATGATGGAGTTGATGATAAACTAGATTGCATACGTGCATATTGCTTATTATTATTGGGTGTTGGTGGACCTGTACGACGTTGTGCATTTGTACTACTTCCGTCATCACTGGGGTCTAAACCAACATGATGTCGATTATCATCCCAATCAATATTAGTCAAGTTACCATGACGTGGTGTCTTGGCATCACTCTGCTGTTGTTTCTTGACGACATATGTTGTACCATCGTTAGTATTTGGCCAACCGCTTAGATTCTCAAAGGCACGTGATACCGAATTATTATCTGTACTACTAGCACCATTCGTATTAATATCATTCTGTACATCTGTATATCCCCATGATGACATGCTTGTATTATGATTCGCTGCAGATTGAGGAGCGGCGCCATTGTGATTCATCATTTCACGCTTGCGTTGTTCATTCTCAGCCTCTAAGACTTTAGTAAATGATGATTGTTGTTGCTGTTGCTGAGGTTTAGAACTAATTGTGCTACCGCTACTTCCAACTCGTTGACGCTGTCTACCCTCTCTTTGTTGTTTCTGTTGTTGCATGCTTATATCATGACTTCCTCTACTCGATAAGGTAGGCGTAGTAGAAGTCATTTCAGTAGTTGTGGTTGTGGATTGAGACTCGCCCTGTTTCATTGTTGAAACTGGATACTTCTTACGACTACGAGATCTACTTCTGGATGGAGTATTGACTGCTGTTACTCCCATACTGTGCAATGTGGCATTATATCCACCTGGAGATGATTCACCAATATTATTATTAGAATTTGGTGTTGCCTCATATGATGAAGTGAAGTAATTCCCTTTGCCAACATTCATTTCATCTACTCCGTTCCTACCCAACTCTCTACCTCGTCTTCTACCAGGACTTTTACTAGACAACCTCCTACCAGGACTAGTATATTTTGTCCCAATAACATTATGTGAATTAATAAATTGTTTCCGTATCTCATACTGCTCCCTTTGATGTAATTCATCTTGATATTTAGCTAATTGTAATTGTTTCGATAATTCATCATTATAGTCTCGATATTCATCTGTTATTGCTCGTCCTTTTGAATAACTTGAGGAGGTTGTGTTGGCAATGTATATGTTATTGTTTGTGTGATTATGGATTGAATCTTTAGATGGCGAATGTGATGATGATTGAGGACCTGAGTGCCATGATTGATTGGAGTAGGATGTTGTATCACCTGCGTAGTGTGGACTGTATTGCATATTGTTATTATCTTGTGGAGTAGTACCTCGGCTGTCACTTCTTGGTCGTTGTTTGCGTTGACTATAATCATTATCAACATCCTGCTGCCACCAATTTGGATTATGATGATCGCCACCACTCTCATTCGACAAAGTGGCGTGTACAACACTTGGATGGAATTGCTTGGATTCAATAACCGGAGGTGATCTCCTCCCGCCATAGCTTAAATTGCTATTGCTATTATTATTGTTATTTCGTGGCGTTGGATCTCTACCACTTCTTCTTCCCATTGATGAGTTATTCTTTTTAAATGGACTTTCATCATATGGACTAACTCCTCTTGATCTGCTCATATTCTCTTCTGCATCTAATGCCAACTATATATAAGATTGTATATACGCAGAGTCGAAGATAAAGAGAAAGTTAGACTAATTGCAAACATTAAGCTAAAAAGAGTATACAGAAACATTCTCAATCTGCCCACAAAAACCTATAACATATTATAACAATCTCACCTGATGACTCCGTGTACACTGTGTACTACAATAGACATACTCCAATCTTGCATACATTTCACTACGTGTTTTACCATGTGATATACTTTGACAATAATCACATGCATTATTATTATCTCTCATTTGATTATCATTATCAACGTAGTTGCCATTATCTCGAATCTGACTCCGAGCCTCGGCAATGGCAGTATTAAACTCACTACCATTACTTAACTTTATATTATTATCTGCACTGTTACTTACTGCATACTGCTTCTTCTTACGATGTAATACAGATAGTTTACTAACAAACTTTTCTTTAGTGGATGATAAATTTTGGGTTACGGGTTGACGTTGTTTACCGGTTGATTTGGATCGAGATTTGGAACGGCTTCGTATTTTATTATAGGATGGTTGAGCAGATTGTGATTGTTCTACACGACCGGTACGACCCTTGAATGGTGTATTAACATTAATTAATCTACCAGACTTTGGTTGTGATTTTGACCGTTGCTCACTACTCATCATATTGTTATTGATATCGCCACCGCCACCTCTTAGAGTTGCAACCGGAGTAGTTGTTGATGTATATCCACTATTATTGCTAGTATTTAAACCTAATTCTTCACTAAATGTTAATGATGTATCATTATTGGTATTGTTATAAAGTCTATTACTTATTATTGGGGTTGAGTTATAATTCATTGGCACTACCAAGTACCTATGTGTTATTTAGTGGTATCGCTGCCGCTCGTTCTCGAGAATGGACTTTAATACGTCATTAAATATAGAATATTCTGCACTGTTATACTGATATTATTATCGCCTATGGCCCATCCGCGCGGCAAATATCGATATCGTAATCTGAATTACTTTTATAAGGTATCCCTTTTGGTATCCTACAGCCAAAGTAGGCATGCTAGTGCATGAAATCTGCACTAGTGAAGCCCCAAAATGCACTCATGAGCGATAGCGAATGCGGGCATGAGGGGCTGAACGCGTGCAGATTTATGTACTCAAGTCTCAAATGCAATGCACGTGTTACAGTGAGCGTTATTATGTATGACAATGAGAGCACATATTCGAGCACATCATTGCAAAACAACGAGCACCGTGTAAGTATGTCGATATTCATTATGAAACATACTATCTATCAACTACTACCAACTAATGCAATTCTCATAATGTAAGCGAGCGATACCCCTAAATATGCCCTCCTTTTTGCTCTTTTTGATCTCTCTTTAGCGATGTCACAATGCAATTGCACGGTGCAAGTTGTTTTGCACTTTGCACAGTGTGCAAGAATATCTGCACTAGTGGTCTACAATAACGGCTTCATTCAGTGTGCTGCCGTGCCATAGGATATTGTTTTATGATAAGGGCCGGTATATAAAGAACAATGAGCAGCAGTTCAGAGGATAATGACGATGTGTTTCCAGAGGAGCGCCGAGCAGAAGTAGAGGCTATGTTGGAAGAGCTAGATAAAGCTCAAAAGGAAGAATTGGCACTAGTTTATGAATGGAAACGTAAACAAAACTTACGAAGGAAGTATGTGGATGATGAGCCCATCAATGATGAGGAGTATATGTATTTGAAGGAGCAATATGATATGAGTGATAGTGAAGGAGAGTTGGATGATGTTATTGTACCGACTGTGAAAGAGCTTGTGTGGGTATTAGGTAAGGTTATTTTGTGTATTGTTGGTTGTTGGTGCACCATTCTAATACATGTTTCTATTGCAATTCGTGGTTAGAACAACTATGCGAGTCCGATGTATTATCTGTCGACTCTTTACAACAGATAATTGAATTGGATATTATTGAGAGTGTTGATCTTGAAGATTCATCCTTCTTTCATAAAGCATGTTGGAATAAGAAAATTACAATGGATATTGTCAATCATATATTACAGTTCTATCCGAGGGCATGTGATAATATCACAGACGAATTCTGCATGATTGATACCCCAGTTCATAGAACTTCGGCCTATCCATTACATTTGGCATGTCTAAACAGTCACTGTCACTCAACAATTGTCTTGGAGATATTGGAAAAGAATCCGGATGCAATTTACCATCAGTGTATTATCGGACATGAAATTCAGACGGGTGATTATCATTATCCAGTTGAGGGGCTACCGTTACACCATTACTTATCAAGGGAGACAAATGTAGATCTTAGTTTTGTTAAGCTATTAGTTGAAAGGGATGAAGATGCGTTAGAAACAGCAGACGAAGAATCAAACTTTGCACCTATTCATGTTTTATGTTGCAATCCAGGGGTCAACGATATGCTTGACGTGCTCAAATTTCTTATTGATTCCGATACTAAATCTGTACAATATGATGGGGGTTGGGGAAGAGTTCCATTTCTAATGGTATGTGCAAACAAAAACGCCAGCCTGCCATTATTGGAGCTCATATTAGGTCACTGGCCAGAAGCAATTCATCAGCAAGATGCCTGTGGAGATAACGCTATGCACCTTCTCTCCTCAAATGATGAATTAGATGATAATACCTCAGAGCAGATCTTTCATTTTCTACTACAAAGGAATTATCAGGCATTGAGAGAGACCAATCATGATGGTTACCTACCGTTACATCGCGCAGCAGGTGATAAGTCACCCCTCTTTTGCCAGTTACTGATAGATGCCTATCCAGAGTCATTGACGATTAGAAATTTGGTGGGATGCATTCCACTTATTATTGCATGTGGTTCAGGCAAGCGAGTGGATACAGTCAAATATCTTTATGAGCTTTACCATAATCACACCGATGCTACTTTCCTTCCTTTGCATGCGGCTGCTCAAAGAACAGGTACACAAACGGATGAGATTATCAAATACCTTCTTACACAAGATCCGGAAGGAGCATCTCAAACTGATGGTGAACGTATGTTTCCTTTGCATGTGGCATGCTTATGTGGGGCAAACCTAAGTACTGTCAAACTTTTATTTGATGAATTTCCGGAGGCAGTCTTCAAAATGAACGGTTTGGGACAATTTCCATTGGAATCGGTTGCCACAACAAGAAGCGATGGGACAAAAGATTTCCTAACAGATCAGATAAAGATCATTAAAGAGGCCAGGAGAACGACTTCTGAAGCTGAGCTGCCACTTCATCATGTATTGGAAGAAAGCAATGCCTCACTTGGCACTATCAAGCTCATTATAAAAGATTTTCCTGAATGTATACATACACCAAACGAAGAGGGTGCTATACCCTTGCTTGTGGCGTGTGAATACGCAACCGTTGATGTAGTCAAGTACTTGGTAGAGACAGTGGGAGATGACGACAGTTTGGAGATATGTGATGCTGATGGAAAGTTTCCTTTGCATTATGCCTGTGCTGGTTGTAACCATGATGTCATCAAATACTTATTGGAAGAGGGTAATGTATCATCAATATCCGAACGGACTACTACTACCAACATGCTCCCCTTCCATCTGCTATGTACTACAGAGGAGGTCAAGGGATCCTGGGAAGAGTTTACCGAGAGTCTTTGGCGTGTTCTCACAGCATATCCTGATCTATTTTGAATGCCTAAATACAAGTTGAACAATGAGACAAATCAGTCGATGACCTTATGTACGTGATACTATGCTAGGGCACAGAGACTATCATGCAGTTATTAATCTCTCTTCTGGCGCCGCCATACTGAATTGGCTATTTACATGAACGGTGGTAGTATCATCTAATGATTATTATAACCTAAAACCAGTGCCAATATTAGTTTGTATCTAACAAGTAGCATACTCCTCGGCAGTAAACGTTTTCCTCGGCTTTTTAATATTTGGACAGTCCGGAAATGGCATATCTATGGAATCTTTCCGAACCCAATAGGCATCACGTTCATCTAACCCGGCACCTTCCTTCACTCCAGGTCGTATTGGTGTATCTTTTAATTGCTTTTCACATTGCGCTTTAATCTGTCAGGAGTTTTTGAATGTGTTACACTCCTTGAATCAAACTTTATATCTGCTGCAAGTTCATATCCTAATTCTGTCATGAATGGTAGATAATCTCGACACAGATCATTGTTTGCATGATATGTATAATGATCATTCATCCAAACTTCTGTCATTATATGACGTACTCGTTGTTTTAATATAGATCCAGCTTCTTTAATGGCGACAAAGTCAAATCCTTGCATATCTGTTTTCAATAATGAAATCTGTGTTGTATTTGGTACTGCACTTATTAATGAAGAGAGTGTAATGACTGGTACGATTATAGTAAGTCCATCACCTCTATCTGTATTCGTATTCCAATATTGTGACGCCGATGGTTTAGCTAATGATGATGATTCAGCGCCGTTGTTATATACATTCATTGACATTACTCCACTTTGTTCACTAACTGCTGCGTGTACTACACTTACTTGTGCGTGTTGGGGTATGTTATGTCCGACTATTGGTTCGACTGCTATACATTTAGCACATGGGCCCATTTCAGGAGATGGCAATATGGGATCAACACTAGTACCGACATTAATTACAATCTCTTTAGTTGTTTTTGGTATGTCTAATAATATCGGTGCTTCTTCTGATGTTGATGATACTGCCTCTATTGGAAGTATTGGCTTGCTACCGCTTATAACATCTGTATTGTTATTGCAATTAATCTGTGTTGTTGAGTTGTATTGACCTATCAATACTCCAATACAAACTAGTAAAGCTGATCTAAACAATCTACTGTTGACCATTGTTATCTGCAAATACTCTGTGAAGAATGATATAAAACATCAACGATGGATATCTTAGATCTGGAATAATAATATCTTTAGATCTACTGCTGCTGATACTCACTAATACTAAAGATGATAAACCAGCCCGCAAATAGTTTGATGATATAAACCAGCCTCAAAAATTTATGCTTGTTAAGGTATGTATGTGGGTTTATACGGATATAGACGATATCCAAGAAAGGAGATCTAAACCGAAGTCAAAAATAACCAAATATACTGCAATTTAAGAGTATGACGGTGAATGCGGAGCCAGTACAAAGGCCAAACACCATCTATCACCAACTACTCTCAATCTCTGCCAATTGCCAATCTCCATCTTTTACTCAAACTCACGGGACAACAACCAATTGAAGATTTTACTGCAATCCGATTTATCAACCATATTCATATATGATTGAAATGTATACATTGGTCGATAAATTGTGCGCCTATTGTACTATTGTTGCACTTACTATTCCCATCTTCAGAGAAGATACCACCTACCTCCCCAACCAATTGTATTGTGCAGTATCGTAGATAGATAGACCCTCTACTACGCCATTCTCGGCTCTCATACTGTGTTGATATCACCCCTACCACTCTCCCTAGGTCTCTTCTTATATCGTCCTTAATAAAACCTCAACTCGAGGATATACCGGAAGTTTAAACAAATCAATTTTACTTTCAAAGATACACCATAAACTTCCAACCACACAACCACTCGTTGCAATACAATGGCCAGTACAACTACTCTCCAACTACCACCAAAACCTCCACCACCAAACGGATCAGTATTAGCCCTCCTAGCCGCTCTCTCAAACCACTCACCCAACTCACATAATACACACCAACAAGCCCTCGCCGCACGAGATGATGCATTATCCTCCTCCAACGAAGCATATGGCGACCTATGTGTCCAATTAGTACGTGTCTTAGCATGTAGTTCACCTGAATTAATACCCGAAAGTGAATTAAAAATATTACATGATAGTGATATAGATTGTTTCATACGATGTTGTGGTTATATGCAAAATGATTCCACCACCAGTCAAGAAGCAATGGCACTGAAAAAACGACAAAGTATGCTCCATTGGAATACACTCCGTCAACTCTCCGGTTTATTATTAAAGAATGCATTAGTTTCACCACCATTACCAAAGAATACACCATTAGATGCACTGGGACGTGTCTTACCCGGACATGTTAGTCGTATGGAATTACCAACGAATTATGCTACTGAAATTAAGTATGGATTATTGACTTGCATTACTGACGTTGAACCATCGGTTCGATCGGCTAGTAGTACAGCTATAGCACGATGCTGTACCTCTGCTATACATTACGAAAGGTCAATGAAGGAATTTAGTATATCGAATTGGAGTAATGAGTTAATACCTTATATACTAAATTGTATTGTAGTTGGGAATAATTCATCGAATTATAGTATTGCAACATCAACAACAACATCAGCCGAAGAGAATGAAAGTGTTAGCAAGAAGAGTGAAAGTGCAGCATTAGGTGTTTTACTTACATTACGTAAATTATTAGAAGATATACCTAACCGGTTAGTTAAGGAGAGTAGTATTGGTAATTCAGCATCATCATTTAATGATTTGATACCAGCCTTACTAAAAAGTTTAAATACATCCACAAGTAGTGAAGGATGTCGAAAAGAGGCATTATCATGTTTGAATTGTCTAATCTATCCAATGCCAGGAAGTTTAATTGCCAATATGAATGAATATTTAAGTGGATTAAGTTCATTAGCTACTGATTCATCATCGTCTATACGAAAGTTGGTATGTCAGGGTATAGTCTCATTACTAAGTCATCGTTCGGAATACTTACAACCACATATTAGTAGTATTATTGAGTTCATGTTACGTGCCACATCTGATACCGATACAGATGTCGCGTTGGAAGCATGTGAATTCTGGTTAACATTTGCATCATTAGAAGAGGAGGCATGCACATCATCAATGATGGAGGCAATAGTTGTTAGTTTTCCACAATTATTACCACAATTACTCAAGGGTATGGTCTACCCATCTGATAAGATTGAGGAATTTATGGAGATCAATGCATGTGATGAAAGGCAGGCTCAGAAAGGTGGTGCAAATGCTGATAGAGTACAGGATGTAGCACCAGTGTTTCACAAGTCTCGTACTAAAGGTCATGATGATGGAGATTCCGATGACGACGATGATGATATGGACGACGATGATAATGAATGGACACTCCGTAAATGTTCTGCGGCATCATTAGACGCTTTATCTGGTTTATTCGGCGCGACTAACATCCTACCACCGTTACTACCGGCATTACAAGAAGGATTAGGACATACCGATCAATGGGTACGTGAGGCTAGTATATTGGCACTAGGTGCAATTGCCGAGGGTTGTATGGCTGAATTAACTCCACACTTACCGCAGTTACATCCATTCTTGGTAACACAACTAACTGCTGCCGAGTCACTGCCTCAATTACGTTGTATTGCTGCTTGGACATTGGCAAGATATTCATCATGGTGTGTGGAACAAATGAATACACCCAATGGTAATCAAGGACTGATTGGGCAAGTTGCCGAGGCATTGGTCGGTCGGATGTTAGATCCGTATAAGAAGGTACAAATTGCATCCTGTTCGGCATTGGGTGTATTTGCCGAGACGGTGGGTGAATTGTTAACTCCATACCTTGAACCGATTTATCAAATCTTAATGCAAGCATTGAATACTTATGCTATGCGTAGTCGATTGGTATTATTTGATACCTTGGGTGTCATGGCGGAATATGTTGGAGCAGGAGTTGGTGTGGGGAAGTTACCTGGGATGTATGTACCGGCATTATTGAGACTGTGGAATGAGATTGCAACTGAGAATCCATTCGATCGACAATTGTTGCCTTTGATGGAATGTTTGAGTAGTAGTACAGTCGTTTGTGGATTAAATTATCAACCGTGGGCAATTGAAACATTTGAAATGGCCATGAGTACGATTGAGGCATGTACTATTATCATTTCACATGAGGATGATTTGGGTGATATTGATGAGGAGATGACGGATCCGATCATTTGTGTTGTTGATTTACTCGATGGGTTAGTGGAAGGGTTGGGTCCCAACTTTGAATCTCTTGTGAATGGAAGTTCCAAGTTTGGCCAAACCTTTCCCAATGTATTGCAGAGTATGGCTGGACACTTCATTCCAGCAGTTCGTATGAGCACCTTTGCTTTGTTGGGTGACTTGGCACGGCATGCACCAAGTTTAATAGAGGCTGGCTTGCCTCAACTATTATCAGAAGCTATATCATCCATTGATCCTATGCATCCAGCAATGTGTAGCAATGCCATATGGGCAATTGGAGAGATATGTCTCCGATGTGGTGACAATTCAAGTCCTTTGAATCCTCATGCATCCGGTCTGCTTGCTTGTTTGATACCCTTGATGATGGGTAATGCCACTGATGTGGATGGAAATGCTCTATCCTTACCGGGTATAGCCGAGAATACGGCAACTACAACTGGTCGATTGGCATTGGTAAATGCCAACTTCGTTGCCCCGGAACTAGGCCGATTCCTACTAGGATGGTGTGATGGGATGAGTAAGATCAGTGATAGATCCGAGAAACGAGATGCCTTTCAGGGCTTTGTCATGGCAGTACGGGCCAACCCATCAAGTCTCCAACAAACAGGAGCAGATATGATAGAAGTCGTCACTTCCATACTGTTTGCAATTATGTCATGGCATATTCCACAGAATGAGATTCCATCCAACATACTCAATGGGCCATATAGATTCGAGCCATTCCCAAGCGAGTTTAGTGACCTATTGGCATCGTTACAACAATTACTATGTGATATCAAGACATCTAGTGGTCCTACATGGAATCAAATTGAAGGTCAAATGCCACCAAATGTGAAACAATTGATGAGTGATGTATATCAACTATGATTACGTTCCTTATCCTCTTAGTCTTAGACATATATTCTTCTTTTTTGTACACATGATGTGTACGGTGATTAACTATAATCATTCTTATTTTATCACACACTAGCTGCATCCTCTACTTCTTCTATGGTTTGTCTATACTCAGGTTGATGGAATGAAATAGTCAAATACACCGGCAACTTGGCAATTGCCACCAGTAACTTGAAGTCCGTCACTTCTCTTTAAACCAAGGAAGGATGATCCACTGTAACCAACATAGTATCCATTTGCCCTCCATCATTAGGAATGTTACTGGTGGTATCTACAATCCTCACTACTTCACTGAATATTTCGCCTTGTGGTAAAACAAAATCAACAATAGGAGTAGGAGAGCCACCAAGGTTATTGCTAGAAGAAGAAGAGAGATCAATACTTGTAGATCTAGCATCCACCCTGCCAAAGACTTGTGTGTCTCCATCCTCATTGAACAAAGTTAGAGTCAAGAAAATTCCCCTTGAACCTGTGCAGGTTACTTCATACTTGATGGGGCCTGCTTCATAGATAGTCCTACTTTCTAAGGTATTAAGATTCTCGTTAATGTACAACTGCCTCTCAATCCCACATCATTTGCCTTATCCTCCAACTCATCATGCTGGGTTGATGGACACTCTCCATTTTCATCAAATACATTTGCTGTATTATCAGTAGGACATTCATCAAAAAGATCCGATACGCCATCTCCATCAGTATCAAACCGATTAAAGATTTCCTGCAATGCAGTGCTGTTGATGAAAAGAGCGTCTGTATTAGTTTCAATGGCAACTGAATTTGCCTCAATAGCTGCGTTATTGGCATTACAACAGGCTTGAGCAGAAGTGCGTAAAGCAATGACTGCTTCGGAAGTTTCAACGACTTGACGTTCAATTGTTGCAAGGGTAGCATCCAAAGTATTGAATTTATTCTTGAGGCGCCGCTCTTCACCAAGGCGTCGCTCTTCTTCGTGAACCTTGTGGTTTGCCTCGATGGTGGCCTTCATCTTGGCCATCTCTTCTTGTAACACCTGAATGACTTGATCTTGATGCACACGAGCTGCTTTCATCTGAGCAACTTCTGCTTGAAGGTCTTGCTCACGTTCACGAAGACAAATGTGTAACACATACCTATATTATCGATCTCAAACCTCTAACTCATCCTGAAACTCATACCTCAAAACACATACCATACCCCTCAACCAAACTTCTAAATTGAATATCTTGACACCTCAAAACTCATACCTCCATTATCTTCTATCATCATATTTTTGTACACCACATAATCGGTGATTAACTATTTACTATAATCATTCTTATGTTACTATTAACACCCAACGGATATAAATAGCTCTCCTCTTGTCTCAATTAGAAATAGCCCTGTAAAACTTCAGTTAACTCAACTTCATATGTCAGATCCTGGCCCGGAGGGATTTCAACTCCGGGTGGTCCTAATCCACTGGGGATTTCCAGGATTCTCTTTCCTCCTACCTTCATCCCTCTTATCCCTTCTTCAACTCCATCACAGATTACATTTTGAAAAGGTCGTTGCCCGTATTTAAAAGCTACAGGTTTCTCCCTTCAGTAAAGGGAAATATATGGTATGAGAGAGGGTATGAGCATATGGACAATCATCAATAATTTTACACAATTTAATATCTTACCCATCAGCAGTTTGATAAATAACTTTCTCTCCAATAGAAACAACAACTTTAAGACCGATTACATATCCAGGCAGTGGACTATTACCCCCTTTGCCTATCAGTAATTCTTTAATCTTGAGACCACTTGGTGTTGTTCTCGTTTCACCACTACCTTGTTCAGGTTCTGCATCCTGGAAACCTTTTAATATCTCTTTTCTAAAATTAACAAACAATAATGGATAATATGTAGTGAGTAATAGATATGATATCTTGATCACATATGATGAATGCACATCCCCTATATATTAATGTATGACTTGCAATCCACTTACCCTTCAACTAAAAACAATCCTGCAAAGATGGTCAATCCGCCCACAATGCCAAACCGTCTAGATAAAAATCCAGTAGCGCTCAGCACAGGATCAAATTGGTTGAAACCTCCTCCTCCTTCTGCGTCTGGATCATTAACTAATTTGGATACATCATATCTATTTGACTGTTGTTGCTGCTGTTGCTGTTGTATAGGTTCTTGTTCTGTAATTTGCTGCCCATCATCACTACCATCTTCTGACATTTGAAGAATACTGTTATGTTGAGTCTTTGCAATTGGTCTGTTGATGTTTATTTGGGGAGAAAAGGCGGAAGTATTACGGACTACCGCCGCAGCCAATACTGCTACAAATAATATACTGGAATACATCTATATTCTTCTGTTAGAGGATTCGTAAGAGGATGAAATGCTTGTAATCGAATCATCAACTGCAGTGATGTGTATCATTTGGATGGGAATAAAATTCCAACTTCCGTTCCAGCTTAAATGCATTGCTATTAGCTATTAGCCAACGCCAAGCTATAATCGCTCATGATGTAGTATATCGTATAAGACCACGCCCCTAAGCCATGCTGCCAGAAGGTATTAATTCAACTTCTTGATAACCCGCACATAAAATAACATTGCAATAAACACCAACTCAACGACTCGAAGATATGAGCAAACCAAAGGTATTAATCACCGGTATTAGCGGCTACATTGGCTCACATGTATGCAAAACATTCCTTGAACATGGTGGATTCGAAGTACGAGGTACTGTTCGAAACAAATCAAACCCCAAGAAGATTGAACCACTACAGAAAGGATTTGATGAGCTATTTGATGCGTTGGATATTGTCGAAGCTGATTTAACAAATGCAAAATCAATCGATGAAGCTGTTGAGGGATGTCAATATATTGTACATACTGCCGCTCCTGTATTTGATTTTACCAAAGTACTTGATAATGAAGATGAGATACTTCAACTCAATGAGGAGGGTACACTTGCAGTAATGAGAGCGGCACAAAACCATAAAGTGAAGAAGGTCATTATCACATCGTCTATTGCAGCAATCGTCGGGGGTAATAACAAATCAACATATACCGAGAATGATTGGAGTAACTTGGAAGTGAAAGGAATATCGACGTATTTCAAAGCAAAAACAATGGGGGAGAAAGCAGCATGGGACTTTGTAGATGCTTTGCCAGAGAATGAAAAGTTTGCAGTGGCGACGATCAATCCTAGCATCGTATTGGGTCCAAATATTACTACAGCATTTTCGGAAAGTATAGACTTTGGTAAACAGATGCTAATGGGGGAGATTCCAATGTGTCCAAAAAAAGACATTGCCTTTGTAGACGTCAGAGACGTATCAAGGCTCATCTTGAGGCGGTACTTCGTGATGATGCCAATGGAAAACGATTCATCTTATGTGCAGAGAATGTAATGTTGTTTGACCTTGTCAAAGCAATGGAAGATAAGTTTGGTGACAAGAACCCTGTCAAAGCAAAAGAGATGCCTTGGGTTGTGCCCTTTGTTATGAGATTGTGGGATAAACAAATGGCTGAATTATACGAAGGATGGGGAAAGGTGACTGTATTTGATGGAAGCCGTGCTACAGAGGTCTTGAGAATTGAGTATATTGGGTATGAGAAGTCAATGCAGGATATGGGAGAGGCACTGATTGAGACTGGATATGTTGAGAAGAAGTAAGAGACTGAAACACACCAAGAGACGGGCTTGAATAGATATGAACAACAGCCCCATATGTTTCTAGTGTACCATATCTTTATCTTGTACAGTTGAATAAAAAGATGTACAGACAATAAGTTGATAAAGTTTTATCAATCATTCTTAACCAGGTATATCAAATCTAGAAGCAAAGTCCTCCACATCATTCTTCAACTCCTCCAGTTCACTTCTCAATGCCTCATCATCAAGTAATGTAGATTCAAAGACACGTAGTAATACCTTCCCATTATTAGACTCCTCCTTCAATGCAACATTCTGTACCTTGACTGCCAATTCACAACCTCTATGTAAGAACTCTGCTACTATATCAAAGTCATTAGTATTCAAACCTCGACTTGTTAATGCCGGAGAGCCCAATCGTACACCACCGGGATTAATGGCGGATGTATCCCCCGGGATACTATTCTTATTGGCAGTAATACTTGCCAATTCAAGTATTCTTTCAACCTTCGACCCTGTCAATCCAGTAGTAGACTTGACATCCCATAATACGATATGATTATCAGTACCACCGGTAACAAGCTTATATCCCCTCTTGACCAATCCCTCACCTAATGCATTTGCATTATCAATAACATTCTTTGCATACTGTTGAAACTCGGGTGTGTCTGCCTCCTTAAGTGCTACTGCTAATGCACCAATCTGATGATTGTGTGGTCCTCCCTGAAGCATTGGAAAGACCGCTGAATTAATCTTTTCCATTAACTCAACTTTACCAAATATCATCCCACTTCGTGGACCACGCAATGTCTTATGTGTCGTACTAGTAACAACATCAGCATAATCAAATGGATTATCAACAACTTGTCCAGCCACTAATCCAGATATATGTGCCATATCCACCATTAAATATGCACCTATACCATCGGCTATTTCTCTCATTCGTTTATAATCCCATTCACGTGTATATGCCGACCCTCCGGCAATTAATAACTTTGGCATAAACATCTTAGCACGATATTCCATATCATTATAATCAACATATCCTGTTTCAGAATCAACAATATATGGACAACTTTCAAAGTAAACAGATGTAGCGCTTACTTTCTTTTTCAATGTTTGAAAACCATGTGTCAAATGCCCCCCAGAGGGTAAATCTAATCCCATTATACGATCATGTGGATTTAATAATGCAGTATATACTGCAAAGTTGGCAGGTGAGCCACTGTACGGTTGTACATTAACACCCCACGTATTACTATCTAAGTTGTATAATTTTAATGCTCTTTTCATACAGAGACTTTCAATTTCATCAATGTATTCATTACCACCGTAATATCGTTTACCTACCTGTCCTTCACTATATTTATTTGTTAAGCAGCTACCTAATACTTGTTTAACTGATTGACTGACAAAGTTTTCAGAAGCGATTAGTTCTAGTCCATATCTTTGTCGTTTATTTTCTAGATTGATTAAGTTGGATATCTCTGGATCAAAATCTGATAATGGCGATGAGTCTTCTTCGTTATTAGAAGTTGAGGGAGTATCTATGCCATTTGTATGAGGAGGAGATGTAGTAATAACTTCTTCATGTGTAGATGATTGGAGTATTGTCGATGATGATTGATGATGGATGAAGGTACCGTGAGTTGGAGGAGATTGAAATGATGACACATGATGTGCACAAAGTACTATTATTAGCACCGACAGTAGTAGTATCATTCTTCTTGAGTTTACTCTGCAATTAGTATGGTCTTTAGAGTTGTCTGATCATCATATCTCCGCCGCTAATATGTATTTATCTTCTTCCATTGCACCCATTGATGACTAATTTTGCAAACTTGCAGAAAATCCGGTATCCTCCCCTTTTCATCCCGCCACACCCGGGCGGACCACAAATGAAAAGATCTTTGTTTGAATTGATGGAGTAGACTGCTTTAATACACCCAAAAGGAACACGCCATCAAGAGGTTATCTATATCATCTAATATTATATCATCATAATGATGTTTGGTGTTTCTAGAAGATGTTTACAACGATACAATCTGCGATGGTATCCTACATCATATCGATTTCATACTCTATCAAATATATCAAACTATCAAGGCATCATTGGGGCTGCTCAATATCATACATTGCCATCGTCCACAAACCAGCATCTACCAGTATGTAAATCTAATCGTAATGATAACAATAATGTGCGATATTTTACATCAATCTTTCGTAATAGCATGATGCAAAATCATCTCTCTGATACACAACATCTACAAACTGACAACAACTACAATCCACCACCATCATCATATGAAGCTCCAACTAATGAAAGAAGGTATAGAAGACAATATGAAGATACAACCCGTCGAGGCTCCCTATCACCTAACACTAGGTCAAGAACTAAGAACACTAAGAATAATAGAGGAAGAAAAAAGATACAAAATGTAAGATTAATTCAAAAATCGGCAGCTATTGAAGCTATACAATTGTTTAAGGATGGTTATGATGAGTTCATCTCATCTCAATCATCTTCATCTTCTCAACCAACTGCTGGTGATAGCATATCAAATGTCAGTAACAACATATCAAACATCAATGACAATTCCTATCCATGGAACAATCCAACATCACTATTGGGTGCGGAACAATCATTGGAATATTATGCACGATGTAATAAATCCAAGAAACATTTACCTTTAGATGATGTTGATAATGCTCTTGGTTTGTTTAAGATATTACACTCTCTCCATCATACCAACAACCCCAGTGACTTCCTTAACAACAACTCCAACAACAGCTCAAATAGAAGTAACAGAAAGTTAATCCTAACAAACGGAATGTATTCACACATAATCGATATATTATCTAAATCCAAATCTATTCAACATGTTGAATTAGCTGATACGTTATTACAACAATTTATTGGATTATATATATCTAATGTTATACAGAATATGGATGTTAATGTGCTTTTGGGTATGATTGATACTGACGATGACAGTTCGTCACATTCAGACATCAACACGGCCGATGCTGTCGTCGATCAAACAAATCAACATAACCTATCAAACAGTCCAAATCGTATCAAATGGAACTATCAAGATCATTTTGAGTTTCCAAATCAAGTCCGAATAACAGGTGTTATGAGAGGGTATGCACAAACATGTACAAATCCAATCAAAGCTGAAGAGTTCTTAAATATAATGATTGAACTTAGTAATAGCTATGGAAATAATAAAGATCAAGGTGACGATAGAGTAGGTGGTAGGACAGTAAATGAAAAAGAACAAAGAAGGAATATATTCCAACCAAATGAATTTACATATGCAACAGTCATAGATGCCTATTCACGTATACACGATGGTACAAATGCTGAACGCATCCTACAATTAATGAAAGTTCAAAACAAACCAAATGTAGTTGCCTATAATACAGCCATAACTGCTTGGTCACGATGTACAAAAGATGGTAGCAAATTGGATATCAAGGATGTAACCAAAAGTAGAGAGGCAGCAGATAATGCACAACGATTACTACGTGAAATGTGGATAGAACATGATAAGCTTCAAGTAGATGAAGAACGTATATCACGATTCCCTAGTCGATTACTGCCGGATGTTATATCCTATTCATCTGTTATATCGGCATATGCGACTTGTTTTGATCAACCGTATGGTATGGAACGGGCACATGAATTAGTTATTGAGTTGGAAGGATTGGCGAAACAAGAATATATCAACAATCAAGGAGGCGACGGCGATGGTACTAACAGTAATAATTGGCAACAGAGACGATCAATGAATAACCGTATCGGTCGGAATCAGAATGGTTTCCAACCGAATACAATGGTATACAATACACTACTACAGGTATATGCCGAGGAGGGTAATGCCTCGACAGCTGAACAAATCTTACAATCAATGATGACATTACATTCCCAATCTATACAAACTAATGAAAATGGTGGAGGTGGTGGACCTAGTGGTCCATTCCGTTTTATTAAACCAAATGTGAGAACGTTTAATGTTGTATTGAATGCATGGGCTAAGAATGATGATAGGGCACAGGCTGGTGTTAGGGCAATGAAGTTATTAGATTGTATGATGGATGATGAGCTTGTTGAGCCTGATGTTGTTAGTTATAATACTGTCTTGAATGCTTGGTCATCAAGTGCTAGTGTTGATCTTGCGTCCTTACCTGAAGTACACCCTGAGGAAGGCGACAGTGAGGAAAGTACTATCAAACCAATCGTCGGAGAAGACGCAGCATACGAGGCATTGAAACTATTAGATAAGATTGAAGAACAGTATATTCGTCAATTTCAAGCCAATAGTGATGATGAGATATATGTGGACAAACCATCGTTTGATAAAGAGCGATACAAGAAGCTTGATAAGAATGCAAAAGCAAGATCTCGACCATACAATATTCGTATCTCATACAGTACGACCATAGCAGCATTTGCAAATGCGGCTCAACATTCAAAAGATAACGGTATTGCTTTGGCTGAACAAGCGGAAGGTATACTCAACCGTATGATAGACAAGTTGGATATAGAACCAGATGCATACGGTATGAATGGCGTGATACTAGCCTGGGCACGTTCCTCGGGTGGTATGAAGGCAGCTGAACATGCCGAGTCATTATTCAGGAGTATGAAGATACCCCCAACAATTGTTAGTTGGTCATCAGTTGTGAATGCATATGCACTTGCTGATGGTGCACACAAGGCCGAGGCGTTATTACAAGAAATGGAAGAGAATGGGATAGAATCAAGTAGAGGACGAATCGTTCCAACGACTGTATTATGTAATAATGTATTACATTCATGGGGTAAAAGCTCAGATAGTGATGCATCACGAAATGCCGAGAAGTTATTAGAACGTATGGAAGGTACAACCTTGCCACGTCCAGATGTTATATCCTACCGGATAGTACTTACGGCATTGGAACATTGTCTTGATCATGATAAGGCAGAACGTGCCAAGTATGTACATGATCGATTCATTGCATCGTTGGACAATAGTCCTGTTAAGGTCGATCCTCGTGAAATTCAGAATGCATACAATAGCGTCTTGACAGCTTGTGCATATACACCAGCAGATGCCGGGGAAGAGCATCGGAGTAAAGCTGGGAATATCCTTGTTGGTTGTCTTCGAGATATGAATCAATTTCCATGGTCTAAGTATGATAATGATGGAAGTAGTGTTGTGGGTCCTAATCAGGAGACATATGCTCTATTCATGCAAGGTTGTAGTCATCTCTTTGACTCGGAGTCAGTAGAACGGAATGAGTTTATGAAGGCTGCATTCCGTGAATGTTGTAAACAAGGATTACTAAATGATATCATTTGGAACAAGTTTAGTACGGCAATGGGACAAGAGATGATAAAGGATTTTATTCAAGAGATATTACCAGGTAGTAGTCAGTTTTTCCTAAACTATGAAGATCTGCCTAGAGAATGGAGCAGCGGTAGTAGAGGTTTGGATTAATAAGATCGTTAATAGCATCTACTGCTTCCTCTCAGGATTACTAATAAAGAGGAGAACTTGATTACATAAAGCAACAAGACCCTATTCTTTCCTCAAAACTGTCCAACCACTTTCATACTGGGGGAACAACATATAACCATGGACAGCTGTAACCTCAGTATCACCGACTTTATTGATAACAAGCCCATAATAAAGCAACAACAAACCAAATATAACAACCATAAAAGTGTATCGGAGCTTTCTCATACGGTAGTGGGGTAGACTGGCCTCGCTAACAAGATACGGCATAGACTTAAAGATATGATAGACTGTATTAATTCTGGCAATATCAAGTTTCTCTTGAGATAGAGGTGGGTTGTGATATTGTATTTTGGTACCGGTTTTGCTAGAACTAAACCAAGCCATGATAGTTGGTATAACAACGGTGGGGATTGAGTGATCTTCAATGTTTAGATCACCTTTCACCAGTCCCCAAATGATCTTTTGTTTGATAATCATTGGAATACTTCTTGATGACTTATTCAGTTTAAGGCAAGCATGAAGAAGATTTCTGTCATCGATTGAGTTCATTAACATGAGAGGACGACTGAAAGGCCCGATAGCTGTCAAGTTGAGATCTTCAAGCGTATGGTTTGATTCCACGATGTCCTTGGTGCTTGACGTATTACAAACGAGATCCAACAGAGCCGACCATCCACTTCGGATGTTACTGTTACCCAGCAAATTAAGATACTTGAGCTTTGAATTAGAGTTACTAGCCAACGCATCGACCAATATGTCCGCACATTTATTGTTAAGAGAATTGTTATGGAGATATAAACATTCTAGATTTGGTTCTGGACTTTCCAACAGCTTTGCAAGTGATCTACATCCCTTTAAACTGATTTCATTGTTATTCAGCATGAATGATTTCAATCCTCTACACGAGGTGATCAATACACTGATAAGGATATTCAAATCAGCTCCTCCAAGATTGTTTCCGCTTAGATTGAGGGTTTTTAGTGTATCTCCAGATAGGTTTGATAGTGTATGTGAAAGAAGCCACATACTGTTAGGCCAAAGATTACAACTTGTCAGGTGTATTTCCTCGAGGCTTGTGTTCTTGATGAAGAAAGGAGCCAAGCTATTTAGCTTTGCGGTATCTCGGAGGTTGATCCAAGAGAGTCTTAGCTGTCTAATACATCGATTGTGTTTAAGTCCATCACATAAATCTACTACATCCAGGTTGCAGTTGTGAATAGTCAGGTTCATCAAGTTTGTATTCTGGCCAATAAAGACTCCTAGAAGTCTTGCAGCATCACTCCAAACCCTAAAGACGACATCTTCTAGTACAAGTTGATCAGTATCTTCATCGTTGTGTTTAACAAGGAGGATCGTACGTGCATCTTCATCGTTAAGACCATTTGAATACTGTGGATCTTGGAGGAGGCTCAAATCATTAATGTCGTCTTGATCTAAGTTCTGCATGGTATAATGTGCTTCAACAACTCTTGTCAGTTAAGTTTATGAGGGTGAACGAGCTCTCTAAGAAATTCAATCATGTATGATTTTCGCGACTTCTTGGTATCCTATTATTATGTAAAATAGAGATTGCATACTAAAGCACTCTAAGACTTAAGTTGATCTACCTTGATCTACTCGTTTGCTGCTCCATCCCTTAGTTTCGTTCTCATTGCCCACCTAAAGGAGCCAGAAGTTAATTCCACACAAGGCCACAAGCATATCCAAGAAGAGAGGGGGGGTACTGTTAGTGGAGTTGCAAAACCATGTCATATGTAAACTCAACCACAACCACACGATTATATTTTCATATCTTGGTTTCACAATCAGATCAAATGCCCAAATCAAAGGGTGGTCTATGACCATTGTGCACAATTAACTTCTACTTACCTAATCAAATGAGATAACTTCCTAGTCGTTTGATGGATACTTCTACCCCTCCTATGAGAACACGACAGTATGGTACATGTGATATAGTTTGCACCAGCTATACTCTCCACCACAAGAATACTACTCCATAGTAATACAATATCCAACAACAGAAACACCTTGGCAAGGACATATGTAATTGAGAATGGTAGACAAGTGAATATGGCGGGAGGGGAGCATTTGTCCGTTATTTTGTTGCACAACCAATAGCTAAAGTAACAGTAAATACAAGCCAACTCAAATGTAATCGATGCAGTAACAGCGGCCAATACTAATGAACTTCCAATCAGATAATCTATGAAACCACCACCACCACTACTACAACACTTCTCATTCTTTTCTGTTTTGTTGTCCTCTCCGCTATGTGGACTTGGTGATACAACAACAACATCATCTGCTGCTGCTACCCTACCTTGGTTCTTCTGTAGATCTTCCTTTGCCTCTTCATATACAGTTAACCATGGATTACCTTCAATCAAGAATCGTGGATCAATACTAACTTGTGCATTCTCGGGGTGTAGACAAGCAATCCATGTAACATAAGATGATTGGGGATTATTAGATAAATGCTGTCGGCAGTGATTCTCAATAACTGAAATACCTTCTTGCCTTGCTTGTTCTACTACCACTTGTGCTTCTTCATCTTTATGCGGGATAGTATTTTGGTATAGTGGAGGAGCAGAAGGTTGAGGATCGATGGCCACTGCAATAGCAATTGGGGTTGATTGTAATGGGGGAGGAGAAGTATCTTCTTCTTCTTCGTTTTTCGTGACCATCCTAACTCTTCACTACAATCTCATTTCCTCAACTAATCAAGAACACATAATAACCATATAAGAGATGCTATCAACGCTATTAACAAGCAGCTCCTGTCCTCTATTGTGAGCCTACATGGCGGCCGCATTTGATGTGCACGGCTCGCACATTTATTACACCGCATTTATCGTTAGATCGCCATTGATTCTGAAACTTTTTTGAGCGAGTGTAGTAGTACAAGCGGTGTAGTGGCTGTTATTATCACCATATATCATAACAGATAATTTGTGATTTGTTTTTGTTGGCGGCGGTGACAGGATACCTTAGACATTGCAAACGTTTGCAAATAGACTTGCATCATTATATATCATTACATATTATTATATTATATTAACAAAAGAATAAAATATCCAATCTACATACGTCCGAGAGATTGGTTAAGTAGTTTCAGTTGAGGGTTAGATATTGCTCTGGATTTTAGAAACTAAATATGAGCGATAATGAAACAAATATGAATAATGAAACGTTCGTATACATGGGTGGTGATATGGTTGTTCCACAAGACGTTGTCCGTGTTAGAGTTCATCCATCTGTGACTGTGATACCCGAGAAGGCATTTTATCAGCGGAGTAGATTGAGGGAGGTTGAGCTCTGTGATGGGTTATTGGAGATTGGCAATTATGCATTTAGTAATGGTTTGCTGTTTAGCGGCGGAAACTCCTTGACACAAATTAGTATACCTTCTTCAGTTAGAACTATTGGTGATAATGCTTTCTCTAATTGTAAAAAGTTGAAGGAAGTTATACTTTGTGAAGGATTACTAGAGATTGGGAATTGGGCATTTTGTCATTGTGAAGCCTTGAAGAGTATTAGAATACCCTCAACAGTCACAAGCATCCACGAATGTGCGTTTTTCTATTGTGGGGGAATGAAAGAGGTTGTGCTATGTGAAGGGCTGCTTGCAATTGGAATGATGGCATTCATTGAATGTACTTCCCTGAAACAAATCACAATCCCGTCGTCAGTTAGCATGATTGGCAAGACTGCATTCAAACAATGTAGGAAGCTAGAAAGAGTGGACCTTTGTGAAGGCTTGGTAGAAGTTGGAGATTCTGCATTTTACGGCTGTGGTATGAAAGAAATCAGCATACCTTTGACTGTGAAAACAATTGATGCATGGGCCTTCGCTCACGTGCCTTTAACATCACTTCATTTACCAGATGGCGTTAGCAGTATTGCGGATCACGCTTTCTGGAACGGGGAGTTGAATACTGTTAGAATTCCACCTCTTGTCAATACAATTACTGGGAGTATGTGCCGCTCTGTTGGCTTGTTATCAATGGAGCTTCCGGAATCAATAAAATGGATCGAGGACGGAGCATTCAATTCCAATACGGTGCTTCGAAACCTAGCAATTCCACTAGACACTGAGATTGGGAATGATGCATTTAAGGATTGTTTGGACTTGCAACAACTTGGTTCGGAGAGTAACATTACCAAAGCACTAAAGCATCGCTTTGACATTCTACCGATACATAAAATGCTATATTATCAATCGTACAGCCAAGGAAGGATCACGAGAAGCCAGTTCGACGATCCCTCTATAAAGCAACAAGATTGTTTGGGGATGAATCCTCTCCATATACTGGCTTGTTCTACTACTGAAAATCTAGAGCTTTATAGATTATTGATTGATAAACACCCTGAAAGTCTTATCACTAAAGATAGATGGGGGGCATTACCGCTTCTATATGCAGTGTGGAGGGATGCGGGCAAAGAGATTGTGCAGTTTCTAGTTCAAAGTTATAAATCAATCTTCCCCAATTACGTATTCGATTGGACCATGATGATGGAAACGTTAGCACGAGCGAATGTATCGGACAATACATTAAAATGTCTTCACAGTATTCAAATAAAATCCTTCCCTGATCAAGACATTTGTTGGGATATACTGGTTGAGAACGCTATACATCTTTCAAATCCAGACAATCACGACCATCAAACAGACAGTACTTTTCGACGTTTGGTTACCCGTAGCATGACAAAGCGAGTGTGGGCAATGGGAAACAAAGATGGAAAGGTAAATGCAACATTCTTCAAACAACTAGCAGCAATAGTAGGGGGGAGAATTGCCAGAAGTGCCCAAGGAAGAAGAGACTTTATGACTCGTGTTCATAACGAGCTCGAAGCTTGTGAAGACAAATACAATAGATTGAGGGAGGCATTTACAATGATTGAGCTAGTTCTGTGGAACAACAAGATGGATGATTGTTTTAGACAACAGAAGAAGACGAGACGCAGTAAAAAGATGAGAATGGATGATTCTGATATGCGGAAACAGTGCCGTATCAAATGTGGAGCCGAGACGAACATTATGATCAGGTATATTATGCCGTTTCTTGATGTATCTGTGGAAGCAATTCATGACTTTAATACATAATCAAGTATAATATGAATCTAGAGATAGATATAAATTCCCTAAGCTAGTTTAATCAATCAATCGCAAACTATACTTAACATCTTGCAACTCTCTCGTATATCCATCAACAATATTCCTCCATACACTACTACCGCCGCCACAACTTTCATAGAAACTAATCCCAGTTTCATACAACTTACACAATCTCATCTTCCTCGTCTTCTTCTTCTCCTTCTTATTCTTCTTGGTGTTACCACTACCACCACTACGACTAGTCTTTTCATACTCGATACATAAATCAAAGAATGATTTCATAGTTAGCAACTCTTCACCGGTCTTGCCAGAACATGATTTGCCATAGTTAGAATGATATAGTACACTTGTATATATTGACCGGGTGGCATCTTCTTGTTTGTTCCCTTGTGCAGTATCGTCCTTGGTGTCCATTGTATACTTGAGGTAGGCAAGGAATGTGGATGCAACATTCACGGTATCTTCTTCTTCGGCCTCGTCATCATCAGCATTCTCGCCCTTCTTGGTAGGCATGGAATAGTCCGAGCCTTGAGATAGAAGTATCAACTTTTGAAACAAAGTCTTTAACTCGTCATCGACCTTGGCTGACCTTGTTGGTTTCATCATCAAGTGTTGCATCAACTCTGTTAATATCAAGGTATGAGCATGCCGATTATGGATGGGAGTCGACTTTAACGCTCGATGTAATATACTTGTAGAGGAAGAAGATGGTGCTTCCATTTGTGATGAGATCTCAGCCCAACGTAGCCATAATCGGGCATTGTTATCATCAGTGGTAGAGGTACTTGAGGCAGTTGCGGCGTCCCTTAACAACGTCTCAGCCTTGGTAAGTTGATCAGTACTTAGTAGAAAATCAACACGGTCCAATGTCAAGCTAACTGAAGTGACATTCTTCTCGGAAGCTTGGGCATACAACTGTTCAAGTAGCTGTACATGACGTTGAGCTGCTCCCTCGGCATCCTTATCTGCCTGGAAGAGATATGAAACATCCTCCCCATCTTCACCCTCATCTCCTTCCTCATTATCAACTAAACGTTGGATACGAAGGCGTAAAAAGCGTGCACCCTCAAGGTACATTTTAGATGTTGGCACGGCCTCCAGCGCCTCTTGCAACAAGTCCAAGGCAGCATCTCCACTACTCACTGCCGCCGCCACTACCAACTCATTGGATTCCTCCTTCTCTACACGTGCCTTCTTAGTTGGGCGTTCCCCTTCCTCTTCGTCATCGTCACTGCCACCCTCCTCCTCTTCATTATCCATACCCAACAAACCAACCTCAATACCCTCTTCCCCATTCATCATACCCTCTTCAACAAATGATATCCTAGCAACCCATCCTTCAACACTACTACCAAAATCACGTGTAATACTATCCATAATATAACTTATTAACATTTCAGTATTTGGAAATTGACGACATGTTTCAATAAACTTGAGACGGAATTGAATATTGTCGGGAAGAGCTTTGATTGCATTCTTGTAAATGATTTGAGAAGGGAGGAGAGTTGTTAATGATTGTGTCCATTTGGCATGTTCTTCTTCTTGTTTCTCTTCATCTTCTTCTTCATCCTCATCTTCAGCATCACTACCAATACCACTTAAATCTCCGACAGTAACATCCACACCACCCTCCAATACCTGTTGTCGTCCCCATAACTTTTGTACATAATGCAATTCCAATGAAAAGTATTGGTTCCATAACTCTTCCGAATTCTTATTAATACGTAAGGCACGTTGCATTAATATACGTGCATTGGATATTGAACTGCCAACTACTTTTGAGTCTATAACCTCATCTCCCTTTTTGGATAAGGAGTTATTCTCATAATCTTGAGCAACATAACCAAAATATTCAAAAGAACTAGCTTCAATCCATAGTCCAACCTCACGTGGATGATATTGTATACCCTGTGCATATATTCTACTTAAATGTTTAAATGATTTAACATCTTTAGCAAAATTTGCATAATTTAATAATATATCCAATGGATAATGGAACTTTCGGAGTGTACGTTGATAGATGTAATGTATATGACGTATGATGTGTGAATCTCCTGATCCGGATGTTTTATATGCTGCTTGTTTCCCATCATTAACATCACTATCATCATCATCAGAGTTGTTATTGTTATTATAACGTGCCTCACGCTCAGCTTTTAATTCCAACAGCACCTTCTCCTTCCGTAACTTTCGTAACTTTTCTAACATTATCTCATCTTCAATATAGCGTAAATAATCAGATTTCCTAGCGCTATTGCGTCGATGTAATAAATATTCAGACTTGCGTCGTCTTTCAACTATTGATGTAATTTCAGTAGGTGTAAAGATTGATCGATCTTGTAAATCTTTTAAATGGGGTACCATTTGTTCTAGGATTGATTGTACTTGTTCTGCCATCTTTTAGTATTGTATGTTTATATTATTTGATAGAAGATGTTCAACAAATTGATAAAAGGCGTACTGCGAGTACTGATATGAGGAAAAGTACCTTGAGCTTGTTGTGTTGCAAAGGTTGGAAAGACGCCGCCGACGTCGGTCGCTCTAGAGGTTTTGCAATAGATGATGCTATATAATATACAAAGCAATGCTATGTATACTACGGTTGTCGTCGATATATTGCAGCTAATGCCATTGATGAATCGAATGGAGGGCGGATTGATGGCGTTGTTATTTTTATTCCTTCCTGAGCGGTATCTTTTCCAAAATGAGGTGGCGGCATATGCAACTGGGATTGAGGGAGTAGTCTACATGGGCCCTTAAGGCCACAAATGGTTGAGATACTGTGCTAGAGGTGAGACGCCCACCCGTGTGGAGAGATGGTAACGTGCGTCAGAGACTCGAAGCACGTTCCACATCTACGTGTAAACACCCTTAGAATTAGAAAGCATGTAGAGAAGAGAGAGCATTAAACCCACTTCCATATCAACAATAGAAGTAGATTAAGCTCTTTGGAGAAGACAGAGGGATACACCGTCAATCACGTCCAGAGGTTGCCTGTACACAGCGTCAGAGGTTATTACAGTTATCCGTCACAAAGTTTTCCAACCTGATTGATAACGTTCCTGTTGTATTGCCAATTTTTTGTATTTGTCTCATCATGGCTGCTCCAAACAATAATTCTAATCTTCGTGAACTACTTGCGCGATCACAAGCGTCGACGCAGCCGGATGCAAATACCGCATCGGGAGCGTTGCAATCAGGTGAGTCTTCTTCTTCTTCTTTGTTATCTCCGGGGGGGTTGTTCAATGGGGTTGCGAGGTTAGCGTCGAGTGCGTCATGTATAACACACCAATTACTACACGCAATTTGGGTACTACAACTACGCCCGCGCTTCAGCAGGCAGCCGTGCTTGTCTTAGTGGAGCATCCTACTTCAAATCAGTGCATGGGTAAGGTACAATCGATAACAGGTAATAGAGTTTGCTATCAACTAGTGGGGAATTGTATTTATGGACATGCCGTTAAGTATAATCTGCCACCGGGTTATTACATACAACCATCAAATCATCCAAATCAATTACTACCTGAACCCTCCATCTCTATGAGTGCTGCGGAGCTACATCCTTCAGAACTTAATGCCATCCAAGAGGGGGAGTTTAGTACCGATAAACTTATTTATTTGGTGGAGAATTTCGGTGCGACGGAGGGTGAGGAAACGGCCGCGGTCGAGGCGGTGGAGCAGATTCGTGTTGCGGAGGCGGTCTCGCCATCGAAGAGGCCAAGGTTGGGATCTGAGGATGAGGCGAATCCGATTGTTAAGGAGGTCCTTAAGAGCTACGATAATAGGTTGTTACATTTGGAGATGGGTATTGGTTCAAAGCCGTCGTTGGAGTTTGGGAATGTGTGGAAAACAGTTGCACACAATACTGACGGGATTAAGGTCAATGCTGAAGAGATTAAGGATGTGAAGTTGGAGGCTACTCGGGTAGGTGGATTGGCAGCGTCGGCAGCAACAGTTGGTAAAGAGGCCAAGGCTTCTATTACACATTTGCAGTCTCTTGTTCAACCACAGGTAATCAATGGGTTGGTTGGGGAGATGGAGACGTTGAAGGAGGAATACAAACTCCTACATGAGGTCGCTACACGGGCTATTACGTTGGCGATGAATGCTCAATCAGGTGGTGCATCGACTTTAAACCCTGTGGGTGGATTGGGTTCGGGTGGAGGTCTAAATGGTGGTGTTTCTAGCACTGATTTTGCTACTTACAAGGTAGACATTGAGCAGCAGCTCCGAGTGCTGAGTCAAAAGGTGAATGGTGACGAAGTGTCAGTTGCCGGAATTCACTTTCCGGATCTCCCGTTTTGCATTCAGTATGCTATCGACAACTTCCCTCAACTAGCGTATGAATGTCTCGTGGGGTTCACAACTCTTTTACATCACTCCACTGATGACGTCGAGACCCAGAATCAGATGGAGGTGAGGGAGATTCACTCCAACAGATTGAATCGAAATAGCTATCAGTCAACCCACCTGGGCTCCTTCAGGGTGGATTCCCCAATCTAGTTCCAATTCAAGGATGGTGCCTTTACCAAGATCCCCAATTTTGACAAGTGGTCGTTACCAACCGACGGCATCCGTGCCATGCTTACCGAGAGGATTGCAAGGACCGTTCAGCAACTGACTTACAGTTCTGGCACATCATCCTACGGCTCGGCAGCTCTCCATTACCATCCTGCAAGAAGTCAATACGTGGTGGACTTGGTTCTCATCTATGATCACTGATTTTTACCACAAGCTGTTGGCTAATGCCGCGCCTAATACTGCCAATCCCTCCAAGGAAATCAAGGCAACGACGTGGAAGGTTACCACCTTGGCGATTGGGAAGTTGTTCGAGGAGCTCCGTAAGGCGAGGCAGCCTGGTTTGTCTGCCGAGATATCCCCTAATCCCCTACATGTAGTGGGGCGGTTCTTGTATGCCACACTGCAGGAATTGAAAGTGATGAGGGATTTCCAATTGAAGGGTTTTGATGGGCATCCAAGCATCCAGTTGATTAAGATGACTCATGTATTCGATAATTATACTCCTCGTAGTGAAATTGGAGATGTTGTGGGTCTTGGAAAGAAGTACACGGAGTTGAAAAGGGCACATGACCAGTTGGTTACTAGGGTCAACAACCGTCGGGAATAGGGAATACGAGTAGTAGATGTAGGTAACTCTAAATGTAAAGCTGGAGTTACCAACTCTGCTGCTCCGCCCTTTGTAGATGTGCTTAGTATAGATGTAGGAGTTGATAGTTCAGAGTTACAGATCGATGGTCCTGCTCAAGTTGGTTTGAAGGCTGGTCGGAGGCTGCCAATCGGTGGGGAAGATTTGAGAAGTATAGACATGGAGGTCGTTAGTTCGAAATTGCAGAATGAGGGTCCTGCCGAAGGTGGTTTGTATACTGGACGGAGGTTGCCCCGAGCTGAGAAATATGCGTTGCATGGAGTCATTAATGGTTTTATTCCTAATGATCGTGAGCCACGAGGACGGGCTTGGATACATTGCTCGGGACCTAGTATGTGGGCTTGTGCTGCTCCTGCTTTGGGTTTTACAGTGCGGGGTGTCAACGTAAACTGCAACGGTTTTATAACGTTATTGGAGTGTATGGATCAAGCTCCCGAAAAGAGTGTTCCCCAAGGAGTATCCCAGGGTGTAATGCATCGCCAGAATTTGGAAGACCGGCTGGGGGAAGTCCAAGTTGTGTTTACAGATTACGAGGCTCTTCCTGATTACAGTCGTTCCCTTGTATCCTATTGGGGCAACCCACATTGGCAAGTACCTCACGTGCTATTTGTTGAGCCCAAGTTGATGCCTTTACAGCCTCCGCCAGATTGGTCCTTAATCGATTTGATGTTGACACACTCACACCTGGGTGGAAGCACCACTGCAAATTGGGGGTTGGTAGCCTTATTGCCACCTTCTTTTCGGTTGTGTGTGCCTTATAATTTACCTCCCCAACCTTGGCTGCCACTGCACTCCCGCCTTAACCGAATGATAGGAGGGGATGTCACGGCACCCCCGTCGGCGGCAAGGCAGGTTGATCAGCCTCAAGTTCAGTTTGATGATGCTACGGGCGGAGTCACCAGTGAGGGATTGTTTCCTCATGATAATTTGGCTGTTAAGGTGGTAGCTCCTGATGATAAGAGTGATACAGGTTTCGTTTTGCGACCATTAACTTGGCAGGAGAGGGCGGCTTTATGGGATGTGCCCATTAGAATGGTGGATGAAGCAGGTAAACGTGACGACTTTGTGCCTATTGTTGAGGCTCTATTTGGTACACCACCTGCCAAGTTTCTAGAATTGGGGGCAGACGCGCTGCTCTCTGCAGTTTTCCGGGGGGGTTATAGAGAGGTGAAGAAGAGTAAGAAGAGGTCGAGGGTTATGGGAGGGGATGAATCCATTATTGTAAATAATAAGAAGATAAGGAAGAGAAAGAAGAGGGGGAGGTTCATGGAAGAAAGTGAAAATAAGAAAATAAGGAAGACAAAGAAGAGGTTGAGGGTTATTGAGGCGAGTGAAACCATGCCTCAGAAACGAAAGAGGTTGGAAGATGGAGGCTCGTTTATGGAGAATTCGTTTGAGGAGAAACATCCAACTACTTCCCCATCTGCAACGGTGGACAAACATCATCCAACTACTTCCCCACCTGCAACGGTGGACAAACATGTCAAATTACCATCCCGATGGTTGCAGTCACCCCAAGAGTTGAAGGAGTTTGATGAACTTAACCAACACGGGGATGATCCTCCGAAACTTCCTCAACCTGTGATTGAGGATACCCATTTGTTTCTATCTCACACTGCCAAACAAGACAAACAGAAGGCGGATAGTGCTGCGGTACCTGAGCATCTATGGTCAAACTCCTTGAAAGAAACTTTTGAATCCAAGGTGGGTCGGCCGTTACCTGAGGGTTGGCAAGAGAGTATGAATGGTTTCCGAAGGTTGGGCATTTGGTGGTGGAGGAGACAACTACTCCGCACATACTTAAAATGGAGGAGATCTCATCATCCTCTCCCTTTGGCGTTTGACAATCGAGAAACTTATGCCCCGTCATCGCAAGGGAGAACTCATCTGTTAACTAAGACCTGGAAAGAAGGTGTAGGGTATGTGTATTGCTGGTCCAAGAAGGGCAAGTCCTCTTACTCCAAGCTTCATTCTTCAGTTCGGAATACAGTCGAGGGCAAAGCCACAGTTAAGGTCGCTCTGGATGCTATCTCTCGAGCAGCAGGCCCATATACAAGAGACCATGACTTATATCTTTCGACCTGGTGGGAGTGGGTAAGCGGCTCGGCTCCTTTTTTCTGGAATTGGCCTGAGTGTTACCAGTCAGAGATTAGGGATGGGCAGAAACACTTTATGCTGGGGAAGTTCCATTATTTCAATAAACGACAGAGAGGCCCGAAGGATGAGAAGGATGGACCTTTGATTAGAAAGAAGGTCACGGGCGTTAGGAAGAAGGGATATATAGAGATGGGAGAGGTGTTGAGTTTGATTCATTATTTTTATGTGCCGAAGGGGCAGAACGACATTAGGATAGTATACAATGGCACTAGCTGTGGTTTGAATGATACTTTATGGGCACCACATTTTGGATTGCCCTGTGTGAGGCAGACGGTGCGGAGTCTAATGCCGGGGTACCTTCAGTGTGATATAGATATAGGAGAGATGTTTCTGAATTTCATGCTCCATGATGACTTAAGGGCTTTATCGGGGGTGGATCTGAAATTTGCAAGGTCGGATGATGCTGATGATGAAGAGTGGGAACGTACCCGACCGGAGGTATATGAACGATGGTGTAGAAATTGGATGGGTTTAAGAGACTCTCCTTATCGTTCTATTCAACAGCTCATACGATTGAAGATGGATGCCTATGGGGATAGATGTGATAGGACTAACCCATTTCATTGGGAGAGGGTGGTGTTGAACTTTCCAGGGTCGGAAGATTACCATCCCGATTTACCTTGGGTTATGAAAGTTAGATTTGATGGCCACTTGGCATGCGAGGTGTTTGTATATGTTGACGATGGGCGTATCACTGGTTTTTGTCGTGAGATTTGTTGGGCTGCGGCTAGGAAGATGGCCTCCTTATGCACAGAGAGAGGAGTCCAAGATGCTGGCAGAAAGAGAACGGGGCCTATAACTACGCCTGGCCCTTGGGCGGGGACTATGTGTTTTACTACAGACGGTAGAGTGACGGGCTTGGTGTCGGAGTTGAAGTGGGAAAAGACAAGGAAACTAGTATTGGAATTAAAAGAGATGTTAGACGTGTCGTTGGCAACTGAGGGTGGCAAGACAATCTCTAGGCAGAGGTTATTGGAGATACGTGGCTATTTAAACTACATAGTTCGAACGTATGGATGGATGAATCCCTATCTGAAGGGCCTTCACAACACTATAGATGGTTGGAGGGAGAATAGAGATGACGGAGGTTGGAGGCTGACCCCAAAGCAGCTGCAAGAGAAATTAGCAAGGCAGCTGGAAGACGCCATGTTGGGGAGACGAGAGTTGGATGATCGATTGGACAAGGATCAAATTATCCGCCCAGTAGAGATAGAGGAGCCGGACTTAGTAGCTCCAGTAGATCGGTTGAAGCAAGATGTGAAGGCTCTAATCGAATTGACTTCTACAACTGAACCACCCAAAGTAGACTATCGGGGACGGGCAAATCTAACAGCATGGTATTGTCCGGGGGATGCAAGTGGTAGTGGATTTGGTACCGCTTTGGTTATGAAGGAGCGTGGCATATTATATGAGTCGGGAATGTGGACAAGAGAGTATGCTGAAGAGTCCTCAAACTTCAGGGAGGCGGAGAATCTGGTTATACGGCTGGAGAAAGAGGTCCGAGAAGGAGATATGCAAGGTAGAGAGGTATTCTTGTTCACTGATAACCTGGTGTTTGAATCTACCTACTACAAAGGTTATTCACAGTCACGGAAGTTGTCGGATATTGCCCTCAGATTACATAAACTACAGCGGGAGGAGAACTTGATTCTGCATGTAGTGCATATCGCTGGTACACGAATGAAGGAGTGGGGAGTGGACGGTTTATCCAGAGGAGATTTGTTGGACGGTATGATGGCAGGAAAGGATCCGTTGAGCTTTATTCCTCTAAACAAAGGAGCCGATGAACGATCCAAGGGTGCCGTTAAGAAGTGGATATCACAATGGTGGAATGAATGGCCTACCCCACTGATAGAGATGACTCCTCAGATGTGGTTTGAACTTCGTGATGTGGAAGGACCGAGACTGTGGATGCCTGCTCCTGCGGCCATGGAAGTTGTGATGGAAGTGTTTAATGAAGATCGAATTGCTCACCCTCGCAACCCTCATGTGTTTGTTATCCCTCGACTAATGACCCACTTATGGCGAAAGAACTTGGGGAAGGATGCAGACTTGATGTTTACTGTTGAATCAAATGTCAATTTTTGGGGGTCTTCCCAGCATGAACCTCTAATTTTTGCCATTGTTCTCCCTTTCTCATACACTCCTGATTATAGCGGACCATGGTTGGGAGAACCACACCTGAGACCTTGGAATGGGCCGCCGAACTTAATGCAGGCTTCAAATCCAAGCGTCGGCCACAGCTCGACTCCGTTCTTAAGCTGGACAGGGCCGTGCGTGAAATGTGGGAGCATCCGGAGGAACGGGGTAGGGTTGTTCTGCGGGAATTTCTCAATTGGGGGCGGGGAAATTTCCCCCCGTGTCAAGTTGTCTATTGCGGTAAATGCTATCGGGAGCAAGAAGGGGACCCGTATCCCCGGAGGCAGGATTTGGAAGGTGAGGAGGGAGAGACTAATGAACTGTTAGTTGAGGAAGGTGATGATGAGAGATATAGGTGTGCTAGGAATGGAGACCATCTAATGGGTGTACCTTTTTCGTGTGACCTCTGTCATTTTAGAAACTTGAATTACAGAAATCCTGACTTATCAAATGCAAAGGATTTGCGCACGTTAGGAGCCATTCGTCGAGCCTCGTTAGATGCTCTTTGGGCTAGGGAGCCTGCTACTGTGAGGGGGAATCTGAACCGTCTTAGGGCTGATCATCGAGATGCCATGACTTTATTTTCGATGGAAGATCAGCTACCCAGATTCGGAAGTCCGGTTTTGGAAGACACTGTGGGTATGGGAGAGGCTTTGTTTTACTTGGCAGCATCATTGAGAAGAGGGATATATACCTCGAATATTCAGTACGAGACAACTAGAATCACCTCAAGTTGGCTTACGAACTTGGATGGCGCAAGTGGTAGATACTCATCAACGGAGGAAGGCACAAACTATTTTGGAAGAGGAGGTGCTAGCAGCCGAAACAGAGCGTGGTTGTCTAGGTTCAAGCGTGGGATGAGGTTGAGGATGGGAGAAGTGAGATATCAGAATGAGCCGCTTACGAGTGATATGGCATTGGCTCTCCATGAATTGATTACTGAGGAATGGTCTGCAGAGAGCGACGATAGCAAGAAGGAGAAATTGGAAAGCCTCATGTGTTATGTCTTGATAGGTTTAGGTGCTGGTTTGCGTGGGGAGGAAGTACCACTCACAGCTTGGAATGGTCTCTCTGCATTCTGGGAAGAAACAGAAAACGACCCCGACCCTTACATCATGATCACCTTGAGGGGAAGATTCAAGGCAGAGACTGGAGATAGATGGCATTGCCTCCCAATTTCGGATATTAACAACAGTGGAATTCCTTACAGGACATGGATAAGGCGCTTGTTGAGAAGGAGGGTTGGAGAAAGCGGAGGAAATAAGTGGCTATTAAGAGGGGACAAAGGGGCTCGAGCTAAGATATCAGATTACGACGCAATCTTCTGCTCATATATGAACACATTGCGGAGTGTACGGCCAAGTTTGTTTTCAGCAGGAACGATGATGGAGTTGTTCTCCTTACGTAGGTCTATGAGACGAGGGGCGATACTTGCCACTACCGGAAAGGTGGAAGACAGCGTAGTACTACTACTACTGATCAACCGATGGCGGAAGAAGGAACAAGCTAAGGGAACGACAGCCAGTCTTAATATGCATCAAACATACTCGACCGTCCGTGTCATGTACCCTACAATGAAGGCTTACTCCAAAGCAATATAGTTAATAACATGAGCTTTATCCTCGTCAAGTGTGAATAGTCAATGTTGGGAATATTACTTTGGTAGTGGTGAAAAGGAAGTTAGTTGGTTGGTTCTTATTAGTAGTATTGGTTGAGGTAGTATTGGTAGTGGAGTGAAGTGTAGTGTGAATCCGGGGGGGTATATTAATTGAAGGGATACCTTTTGGAGCTAGATCAAGATCAGTTCAGCGACTATTCAGGCCAGTTACCTTGGAGAGTGAGTGTCACGGAACTGGGGCTCAATGGGCAAGTATGTGGCTTTGTACTTGCTCGGCGAGCACCAGTGAGAACGTTTTACACAAGTAACGGAGGACTTCTAAGGGACTCGTCCGTGATCATCTCAATAGTCAGGTACTCTGGTGTTTAGTTGGTGAACAGTCTTGAGCTTGGTGACATCTTGTATTGTTTAGATTAGTGCTTGAGAGTGGAAGATAAGCAGATGCCCCCAACGAATATTGGAGTTGAGCTGAGCCACAGTTCAGCTCCGCAAGTGAATTATGTCAGTTATGTATTAGTAAGATTAATGTTTTGAATACACGGACAGGCGTTTCACTACCTAGCACATATCGTAAACCTACATGGGCCCTTAAGGCCACAAATGGTTGAGATACTGTGCTAGAGGTGAGACGCCCACCCGTGTGGAGAGATGGTAACGTGCGTCAGAGACTCGAAGCACGTTCCACATCTACGTGTAAACACCCTTAGAATTAGAAAGCATGTAGAGAAGAGAGAGCATTAAACCCACTTCCATATCAACAATAGAAGTAGATTAAGCTCTTTGGAGAAGACAGAGGGATACACCGTCAATCACGTCCAGAGGTTGCCTGTACACAGCGTCAGAGGTTATTACAGTTATCCGTCACAAAGTTTTCCAACCTGATTGATAACGTTCCTGTTGTATTGCCAATTTTTTGTATTTGTCTCATCATGGCTGCTCCAAACAATAATTCTAATCTTCGTGAACTACTTGCGCGATCACAAGCGTCGACGCAGCCGGATGCAAATACCGCATCGGGAGCGTTGCAATCAGGTGAGTCTTCTTCTTCTTCTTTGTTATCTCCGGGGGGGTTGTTCAATGGGGTTGCGAGGTTAGCGTCGAGTGCGTCATGTATAACACACCAATTACTACACGCAATTTGGGTACTACAACTACGCCCGCGCTTCAGCAGGCAGCCGTGCTTGTCTTAGTGGAGCATCCTACTTCAAATCAGTGCATGGGTAAGGTACAATCGATAACAGGTAATAGAGTTTGCTATCAACTAGTGGGGAATTGTATTTATGGACATGCCGTTAAGTATAATCTGCCACCGGGTTATTACATACAACCATCAAATCATCCAAATCAATTACTACCTGAACCCTCCATCTCTATGAGTGCTGCGGAGCTACATCCTTCAGAACTTAATGCCATCCAAGAGGGGGAGTTTAGTACCGATAAACTTATTTATTTGGTGGAGAATTTCGGTGCGACGGAGGGTGAGGAAACGGCCGCGGTCGAGGCGGTGGAGCAGATTCGTGTTGCGGAGGCGGTCTCGCCATCGAAGAGGCCAAGGTTGGGATCTGAGGATGAGGCGAATCCGATTGTTAAGGAGGTCCTTAAGAGCTACGATAATAGGTTGTTACATTTGGAGATGGGTATTGGTTCAAAGCCGTCGTTGGAGTTTGGGAATGTGTGGAAAACAGTTGCACACAATACTGACGGGATTAAGGTCAATGCTGAAGAGATTAAGGATGTGAAGTTGGAGGCTACTCGGGTAGGTGGATTGGCAGCGTCGGCAGCAACAGTTGGTAAAGAGGCCAAGGCTTCTATTACACATTTGCAGTCTCTTGTTCAACCACAGGTAATCAATGGGTTGGTTGGGGAGATGGAGACGTTGAAGGAGGAATACAAACTCCTACATGAGGTCGCTACACGGGCTATTACGTTGGCGATGAATGCTCAATCAGGTGGTGCATCGACTTTAAACCCTGTGGGTGGATTGGGTTCGGGTGGAGGTCTAAATGGTGGTGTTTCTAGCACTGATTTTGCTACTTACAAGGTAGACATTGAGCAGCAGCTCCGAGTGCTGAGTCAAAAGGTGAATGGTGACGAAGTGTCAGTTGCCGGAATTCACTTTCCGGATCTCCCGTTTTGCATTCAGTATGCTATCGACAACTTCCCTCAACTAGCGTATGAATGTCTCGTGGGGTTCACAACTCTTTTACATCACTCCACTGATGACGTCGAGACCCAGAATCAGATGGAGGTGAGGGAGATTCACTCCAACAGATTGAATCGAAATAGCTATCAGTCAACCCACCTGGGCTCCTTCAGGGTGGATTCCCCAATCTAGTTCCAATTCAAGGATGGTGCCTTTACCAAGATCCCCAATTTTGACAAGTGGTCGTTACCAACCGACGGCATCCGTGCCATGCTTACCGAGAGGATTGCAAGGACCGTTCAGCAACTGACTTACAGTTCTGGCACATCATCCTACGGCTCGGCAGCTCTCCATTACCATCCTGCAAGAAGTCAATACGTGGTGGACTTGGTTCTCATCTATGATCACTGATTTTTACCACAAGCTGTTGGCTAATGCCGCGCCTAATACTGCCAATCCCTCCAAGGAAATCAAGGCAACGACGTGGAAGGTTACCACCTTGGCGATTGGGAAGTTGTTCGAGGAGCTCCGTAAGGCGAGGCAGCCTGGTTTGTCTGCCGAGATATCCCCTAATCCCCTACATGTAGTGGGGCGGTTCTTGTATGCCACACTGCAGGAATTGAAAGTGATGAGGGATTTCCAATTGAAGGGTTTTGATGGGCATCCAAGCATCCAGTTGATTAAGATGACTCATGTATTCGATAATTATACTCCTCGTAGTGAAATTGGAGATGTTGTGGGTCTTGGAAAGAAGTACACGGAGTTGAAAAGGGCACATGACCAGTTGGTTACTAGGGTCAACAACCGTCGGGAATAGGGAATACGAGTAGTAGATGTAGGTAACTCTAAATGTAAAGCTGGAGTTACCAACTCTGCTGCTCCGCCCTTTGTAGATGTGCTTAGTATAGATGTAGGAGTTGATAGTTCAGAGTTACAGATCGATGGTCCTGCTCAAGTTGGTTTGAAGGCTGGTCGGAGGCTGCCAATCGGTGGGGAAGATTTGAGAAGTATAGACATGGAGGTCGTTAGTTCGAAATTGCAGAATGAGGGTCCTGCCGAAGGTGGTTTGTATACTGGACGGAGGTTGCCCCGAGCTGAGAAATATGCGTTGCATGGAGTCATTAATGGTTTTATTCCTAATGATCGTGAGCCACGAGGACGGGCTTGGATACATTGCTCGGGACCTAGTATGTGGGCTTGTGCTGCTCCTGCTTTGGGTTTTACAGTGCGGGGTGTCAACGTAAACTGCAACGGTTTTATAACGTTATTGGAGTGTATGGATCAAGCTCCCGAAAAGAGTGTTCCCCAAGGAGTATCCCAGGGTGTAATGCATCGCCAGAATTTGGAAGACCGGCTGGGGGAAGTCCAAGTTGTGTTTACAGATTACGAGGCTCTTCCTGATTACAGTCGTTCCCTTGTATCCTATTGGGGCAACCCACATTGGCAAGTACCTCACGTGCTATTTGTTGAGCCCAAGTTGATGCCTTTACAGCCTCCGCCAGATTGGTCCTTAATCGATTTGATGTTGACACACTCACACCTGGGTGGAAGCACCACTGCAAATTGGGGGTTGGTAGCCTTATTGCCACCTTCTTTTCGGTTGTGTGTGCCTTATAATTTACCTCCCCAACCTTGGCTGCCACTGCACTCCCGCCTTAACCGAATGATAGGAGGGGATGTCACGGCACCCCCGTCGGCGGCAAGGCAGGTTGATCAGCCTCAAGTTCAGTTTGATGATGCTACGGGCGGAGTCACCAGTGAGGGATTGTTTCCTCATGATAATTTGGCTGTTAAGGTGGTAGCTCCTGATGATAAGAGTGATACAGGTTTCGTTTTGCGACCATTAACTTGGCAGGAGAGGGCGGCTTTATGGGATGTGCCCATTAGAATGGTGGATGAAGCAGGTAAACGTGACGACTTTGTGCCTATTGTTGAGGCTCTATTTGGTACACCACCTGCCAAGTTTCTAGAATTGGGGGCAGACGCGCTGCTCTCTGCAGTTTTCCGGGGGGGTTATAGAGAGGTGAAGAAGAGTAAGAAGAGGTCGAGGGTTATGGGAGGGGATGAATCCATTATTGTAAATAATAAGAAGATAAGGAAGAGAAAGAAGAGGGGGAGGTTCATGGAAGAAAGTGAAAATAAGAAAATAAGGAAGACAAAGAAGAGGTTGAGGGTTATTGAGGCGAGTGAAACCATGCCTCAGAAACGAAAGAGGTTGGAAGATGGAGGCTCGTTTATGGAGAATTCGTTTGAGGAGAAACATCCAACTACTTCCCCATCTGCAACGGTGGACAAACATCATCCAACTACTTCCCCACCTGCAACGGTGGACAAACATGTCAAATTACCATCCCGATGGTTGCAGTCACCCCAAGAGTTGAAGGAGTTTGATGAACTTAACCAACACGGGGATGATCCTCCGAAACTTCCTCAACCTGTGATTGAGGATACCCATTTGTTTCTATCTCACACTGCCAAACAAGACAAACAGAAGGCGGATAGTGCTGCGGTACCTGAGCATCTATGGTCAAACTCCTTGAAAGAAACTTTTGAATCCAAGGTGGGTCGGCCGTTACCTGAGGGTTGGCAAGAGAGTATGAATGGTTTCCGAAGGTTGGGCATTTGGTGGTGGAGGAGACAACTACTCCGCACATACTTAAAATGGAGGAGATCTCATCATCCTCTCCCTTTGGCGTTTGACAATCGAGAAACTTATGCCCCGTCATCGCAAGGGAGAACTCATCTGTTAACTAAGACCTGGAAAGAAGGTGTAGGGTATGTGTATTGCTGGTCCAAGAAGGGCAAGTCCTCTTACTCCAAGCTTCATTCTTCAGTTCGGAATACAGTCGAGGGCAAAGCCACAGTTAAGGTCGCTCTGGATGCTATCTCTCGAGCAGCAGGCCCATATACAAGAGACCATGACTTATATCTTTCGACCTGGTGGGAGTGGGTAAGCGGCTCGGCTCCTTTTTTCTGGAATTGGCCTGAGTGTTACCAGTCAGAGATTAGGGATGGGCAGAAACACTTTATGCTGGGGAAGTTCCATTATTTCAATAAACGACAGAGAGGCCCGAAGGATGAGAAGGATGGACCTTTGATTAGAAAGAAGGTCACGGGCGTTAGGAAGAAGGGATATATAGAGATGGGAGAGGTGTTGAGTTTGATTCATTATTTTTATGTGCCGAAGGGGCAGAACGACATTAGGATAGTATACAATGGCACTAGCTGTGGTTTGAATGATACTTTATGGGCACCACATTTTGGATTGCCCTGTGTGAGGCAGACGGTGCGGAGTCTAATGCCGGGGTACCTTCAGTGTGATATAGATATAGGAGAGATGTTTCTGAATTTCATGCTCCATGATGACTTAAGGGCTTTATCGGGGGTGGATCTGAAATTTGCAAGGTCGGATGATGCTGATGATGAAGAGTGGGAACGTACCCGACCGGAGGTATATGAACGATGGTGTAGAAATTGGATGGGTTTAAGAGACTCTCCTTATCGTTCTATTCAACAGCTCATACGATTGAAGATGGATGCCTATGGGGATAGATGTGATAGGACTAACCCATTTCATTGGGAGAGGGTGGTGTTGAACTTTCCAGGGTCGGAAGATTACCATCCCGATTTACCTTGGGTTATGAAAGTTAGATTTGATGGCCACTTGGCATGCGAGGTGTTTGTATATGTTGACGATGGGCGTATCACTGGTTTTTGTCGTGAGATTTGTTGGGCTGCGGCTAGGAAGATGGCCTCCTTATGCACAGAGAGAGGAGTCCAAGATGCTGGCAGAAAGAGAACGGGGCCTATAACTACGCCTGGCCCTTGGGCGGGGACTATGTGTTTTACTACAGACGGTAGAGTGACGGGCTTGGTGTCGGAGTTGAAGTGGGAAAAGACAAGGAAACTAGTATTGGAATTAAAAGAGATGTTAGACGTGTCGTTGGCAACTGAGGGTGGCAAGACAATCTCTAGGCAGAGGTTATTGGAGATACGTGGCTATTTAAACTACATAGTTCGAACGTATGGATGGATGAATCCCTATCTGAAGGGCCTTCACAACACTATAGATGGTTGGAGGGAGAATAGAGATGACGGAGGTTGGAGGCTGACCCCAAAGCAGCTGCAAGAGAAATTAGCAAGGCAGCTGGAAGACGCCATGTTGGGGAGACGAGAGTTGGATGATCGATTGGACAAGGATCAAATTATCCGCCCAGTAGAGATAGAGGAGCCGGACTTAGTAGCTCCAGTAGATCGGTTGAAGCAAGATGTGAAGGCTCTAATCGAATTGACTTCTACAACTGAACCACCCAAAGTAGACTATCGGGGACGGGCAAATCTAACAGCATGGTATTGTCCGGGGGATGCAAGTGGTAGTGGATTTGGTACCGCTTTGGTTATGAAGGAGCGTGGCATATTATATGAGTCGGGAATGTGGACAAGAGAGTATGCTGAAGAGTCCTCAAACTTCAGGGAGGCGGAGAATCTGGTTATACGGCTGGAGAAAGAGGTCCGAGAAGGAGATATGCAAGGTAGAGAGGTATTCTTGTTCACTGATAACCTGGTGTTTGAATCTACCTACTACAAAGGTTATTCACAGTCACGGAAGTTGTCGGATATTGCCCTCAGATTACATAAACTACAGCGGGAGGAGAACTTGATTCTGCATGTAGTGCATATCGCTGGTACACGAATGAAGGAGTGGGGAGTGGACGGTTTATCCAGAGGAGATTTGTTGGACGGTATGATGGCAGGAAAGGATCCGTTGAGCTTTATTCCTCTAAACAAAGGAGCCGATGAACGATCCAAGGGTGCCGTTAAGAAGTGGATATCACAATGGTGGAATGAATGGCCTACCCCACTGATAGAGATGACTCCTCAGATGTGGTTTGAACTTCGTGATGTGGAAGGACCGAGACTGTGGATGCCTGCTCCTGCGGCCATGGAAGTTGTGATGGAAGTGTTTAATGAAGATCGAATTGCTCACCCTCGCAACCCTCATGTGTTTGTTATCCCTCGACTAATGACCCACTTATGGCGAAAGAACTTGGGGAAGGATGCAGACTTGATGTTTACTGTTGAATCAAATGTCAATTTTTGGGGGTCTTCCCAGCATGAACCTCTAATTTTTGCCATTGTTCTCCCTTTCTCATACACTCCTGATTATAGCGGACCATGGTTGGGAGAACCACACCTGAGACCTTGGAATGGGCCGCCGAACTTAATGCAGGCTTCAAATCCAAGCGTCGGCCACAGCTCGACTCCGTTCTTAAGCTGGACAGGGCCGTGCGTGAAATGTGGGAGCATCCGGAGGAACGGGGTAGGGTTGTTCTGCGGGAATTTCTCAATTGGGGGCGGGGAAATTTCCCCCCGTGTCAAGTTGTCTATTGCGGTAAATGCTATCGGGAGCAAGAAGGGGACCCGTATCCCCGGAGGCAGGATTTGGAAGGTGAGGAGGGAGAGACTAATGAACTGTTAGTTGAGGAAGGTGATGATGAGAGATATAGGTGTGCTAGGAATGGAGACCATCTAATGGGTGTACCTTTTTCGTGTGACCTCTGTCATTTTAGAAACTTGAATTACAGAAATCCTGACTTATCAAATGCAAAGGATTTGCGCACGTTAGGAGCCATTCGTCGAGCCTCGTTAGATGCTCTTTGGGCTAGGGAGCCTGCTACTGTGAGGGGGAATCTGAACCGTCTTAGGGCTGATCATCGAGATGCCATGACTTTATTTTCGATGGAAGATCAGCTACCCAGATTCGGAAGTCCGGTTTTGGAAGACACTGTGGGTATGGGAGAGGCTTTGTTTTACTTGGCAGCATCATTGAGAAGAGGGATATATACCTCGAATATTCAGTACGAGACAACTAGAATCACCTCAAGTTGGCTTACGAACTTGGATGGCGCAAGTGGTAGATACTCATCAACGGAGGAAGGCACAAACTATTTTGGAAGAGGAGGTGCTAGCAGCCGAAACAGAGCGTGGTTGTCTAGGTTCAAGCGTGGGATGAGGTTGAGGATGGGAGAAGTGAGATATCAGAATGAGCCGCTTACGAGTGATATGGCATTGGCTCTCCATGAATTGATTACTGAGGAATGGTCTGCAGAGAGCGACGATAGCAAGAAGGAGAAATTGGAAAGCCTCATGTGTTATGTCTTGATAGGTTTAGGTGCTGGTTTGCGTGGGGAGGAAGTACCACTCACAGCTTGGAATGGTCTCTCTGCATTCTGGGAAGAAACAGAAAACGACCCCGACCCTTACATCATGATCACCTTGAGGGGAAGATTCAAGGCAGAGACTGGAGATAGATGGCATTGCCTCCCAATTTCGGATATTAACAACAGTGGAATTCCTTACAGGACATGGATAAGGCGCTTGTTGAGAAGGAGGGTTGGAGAAAGCGGAGGAAATAAGTGGCTATTAAGAGGGGACAAAGGGGCTCGAGCTAAGATATCAGATTACGACGCAATCTTCTGCTCATATATGAACACATTGCGGAGTGTACGGCCAAGTTTGTTTTCAGCAGGAACGATGATGGAGTTGTTCTCCTTACGTAGGTCTATGAGACGAGGGGCGATACTTGCCACTACCGGAAAGGTGGAAGACAGCGTAGTACTACTACTACTGATCAACCGATGGCGGAAGAAGGAACAAGCTAAGGGAACGACAGCCAGTCTTAATATGCATCAAACATACTCGACCGTCCGTGTCATGTACCCTACAATGAAGGCTTACTCCAAAGCAATATAGTTAATAACATGAGCTTTATCCTCGTCAAGTGTGAATAGTCAATGTTGGGAATATTACTTTGGTAGTGGTGAAAAGGAAGTTAGTTGGTTGGTTCTTATTAGTAGTATTGGTTGAGGTAGTATTGGTAGTGGAGTGAAGTGTAGTGTGAATCCGGGGGGGTATATTAATTGAAGGGATACCTTTTGGAGCTAGATCAAGATCAGTTCAGCGACTATTCAGGCCAGTTACCTTGGAGAGTGAGTGTCACGGAACTGGGGCTCAATGGGCAAGTATGTGGCTTTGTACTTGCTCGGCGAGCACCAGTGAGAACGTTTTACACAAGTAACGGAGGACTTCTAAGGGACTCGTCCGTGATCATCTCAATAGTCAGGTACTCTGGTGTTTAGTTGGTGAACAGTCTTGAGCTTGGTGACATCTTGTATTGTTTAGATTAGTGCTTGAGAGTGGAAGATAAGCAGATGCCCCCAACGAATATTGGAGTTGAGCTGAGCCACAGTTCAGCTCCGCAAGTGAATTATGTCAGTTATGTATTAGTAAGATTAATGTTTTGAATACACGGACAGGCGTTTCACTACCTAGCACATATCGTAAACCTAGATTATTGACGAATGATATACCTGAGGTATCTTAGTTGTTGATCGGCGACCATCATTCTCCCAACTGAATCTACTGACTTTGCACACATCATATGCACATATTGTGAATTGAGATTTGCAATGAGCATGATGATCACCAGATTCATCGAGCATCTCTCCCGGCACCGTCGGTATACTGGGCCTAGTACTAATGATTACAGTGGACAGATGATCCTTCACTTTGATAACGAACGTCACTTATTTTCACCTCCAAAATGTGTTAATTCCTCTATTGCAACTAATATAAAAGATCTACTCAATGAAGCCATATTGGTGAGAATCATGGCTATAGTACTGGGGATCACAGTTCAATGATTTAGATTTCTACATGCATCTATGCAATAAAAAGGGATGTACTAAAGTGGAGATTTGCAAAGTAAGAGTCACCCACACTACTGAAAAAGCGACTCACCAAATATGTCATGCTATTCAGGCAACATACAAATCAACATTTTCAAATGGCAGGACGAAGATGAGTATCGCACCATCACATGGGTTTAGCACGCTAAGTCCTCATCCAATGCACTCTGGGTATACTCAGGATTCTGACTTTGCCTTGGAGGATGGGGAGTATTTGATTGAAATATTTACAAGATTGAGCCAGTTTACTTGCCCAATTATGAAAAACAGATATGTTGAACGAATTACACTTGTTACAAATCGTCGAACTGCTTATTTTGGAGAAGGAAAAGCTGTATCAATCAACCTATCACCAACAATTAGACCACCATCAACAGGTCGGAGTCAGAGTCGGAGTAGAATCATCGCCTTTGTTGGATTTGGCAAAGTTGCTGTTAAACATTTGGGGGGAATATCAATAGGTATGAATTGGGAGACTATTGGTCACCTTATATGTCTCCGTGCTCTTGTACAACAGAGTAGAATGTCATTGCAATCTGATGAAGGAGATGGGGAAAGGGTAGAGAGTTTCATTATGAATACAAGTGAAGATTTATTCAGAAGTATAGTTTCATTCCTATAAAGTCTATTATAATGATATGCTCATGAGAATTAGAAACATTCTCGTGCTTCATGTAGCTACATAATGTTACGTACAGTACGGACCGTACAGTACAAACAGACTAGAGCTCATCTCAAAAATTCAAAGTCTTTTCATTTTAACCATGACAAAGCAATGTACTACATTTAGGCAGCCGCTACTCCATAACTACATTAGTTAATAATAAACTACCGCAGACACGTTATAGCTATACAGTCAGCTATGATATACAAAGAGATTTATACTACCAACTACCCTAGTTGCTACGATATCTACGCTTACATCAGCCCATCAGAAAAGAGAGAGACGATGATGCACTGATCAGTCGGCTCTATTTGTGAAGGCATATGAGCCATCTGATACATACCTAAGCGATACCCCTTAATTAGTATGTATCACTGAAGCGCCGGATGGTGTTTATATACCT
>Ga0214477_100136_pt1 | contig 49321 bp, 50 predicted proteins | sample M1_20Mar14CPVII9_FD_165058 | JGI IMG/M metagenome (GOLD analysis project Ga0214477, IMG submission 165058) | Marine eukaryotic communities from Monterey Bay, California, United States - M1_20Mar14CPVII9sort6BwellC16 | ecosystem: Environmental > Aquatic > Marine > Unclassified | place: USA...
TCATTTCGTGATGACTCAATTGGTGTTAGACTGCGCTCTTCTACTGGAAGAAAGGTGAATAAGTCAGCATCAAAGTGGGAAATTCTCATTCATATTGCTGATATATCCGATATCTACTTTGATGTAGGTAGGAAAACATCTAACAATGTGCATTTACTAAAGGAGGCGTCTGAACAACGGGGTCAAAGTAGATACGATTTACCATTGGGACCACTGCACTTGATGCCACCAGTTGCATTGACGGCATTATCATTAGCCACGAACAAAGATAAGCTACCAAACAGATGTGTTACACTTTGGGCATATATAGATGAGCGAGATGGAAAGTTACTCGAGGCAGGCTTGGAGAGGACTCTTATATCTAGTCCACGGGCACTAACATTTGCAGATGCAACAACACTTTTAGAAAGTAATGCAGACGAGGTACCTAAATCAATGTCTACTTTAAATGCTGTGATATCTGTAGCTGAAAGAAACCTGTCACTATGGAGTAAACGTCATCGGCAACTTAATCAATCAGCACAGAAACGAGAGAAGCGTTTGGCAACAAAAGAACGAATCGCTCAAGAATCTGGTGGACGCAGTCGAGGAAGAGATGATGGTGTTGGAAATTCATTTCAACGATCTCAAGGTCATCGATTAGTTGATTCATCACTGGATCTATATTCTTTTGCTCTTGGCACATTGGTAAAGAGAGCAAAGCAACCAATTCCACGAGCCGCTGGCCGTGGAGCAGACCGTGGTGGTAGACTTGGTACAGCTCCATTAAGACGATATATTGATGGTATTGCTCAGAGACAAGCACTGTCCGTGTTATGTGGTTTTGGCAAGCCATTAACATTGGAAGAATGCAAACAAGCATCACAAGTTGCATCCCAAGCTAGTGATAGACTTGATAACATCCGATCATCCAAGCAATCCACCATCCAATAGGGAATCTGCTTACACTAGACATGGGATTAAAAGATACCTTGAGAAGAACCCTCTTCTTTCATCGAAACAAAAATCATGACTGAAATGTTTTGTATCAACTGATCAAACAAGTCAATACAAAGCAGAGAAACATGCAGTGGTTCCATCATTGTTGCTCTTCGCAAACAAACCAACTCCTCGCTTACAAAAATCAACCAAAATCAGTTCATAATTTTGCGCATTGAGCACACAACAACACCACACAAGCACCCACACTACCATCCGTCTAATCTATCAACATGAAGACTTTTGCTACTACTCTACTACTTCTAGCCTCAGCCACGGCTGCCTACGGTCACTCTCCAAAAGCATCAAAGGCTGCTATTAGTAACAACTTGTCCTACAGTTTTATCCAATCTAAATCTAAGTCAAGCTCTAAAACATCTAAAACATATAAAGAACCTATCCGTGGCCGTCGTCTCTTTGGAGAGGATCATGTACACCCAGGAGGAATGGGTGGTGGTAAGCCGGAGCGGTGAGTTGTATTTTCATGTTGCATATGTCCCTATCTTTATAATATCAACTCATGTTATATATTCTTACTTTAGCAACTTGCACCACAAAAACAGTTCAATGTCCTACCATCTCTTTCGACCTCGTCTATCGAAGACAAAGAGTGAGAAGGACGTTGTCTTATTCTCTGCATCCGCCAAGTCTGAGAAGGAAATTGCTGCCTCCGCATCCGCCGCCTCTGCCTCCGTCTCTACCAAAAGCTCTAAAGCTCAGTTTGGACGTGCTCTTCATAAGCGATCTGAGGACTTGATTGAGGGTAGTTTGAGCCTTGAGTTATCACCTCGTACCTACCCCAAGAGTGGTAAAACAAGTAGTAAAGCAACCGTATTTGTGATTGATGCCAAGAGTAGCAAGGCTGTGCCTGTGAAAGTTAAACGTTCGATTAATCCTGTTGAAGAAGTTTCGAATGATCAAGCTGAACCAATGAAGGCTCTCTCCTTTATTGAATACAGTTCGCAAACCCCCGTAGCTGCTAAGGAAGAGGCAAATGGAGCCTCTGCACTTGTGGTAGCGTCTGTTGCAGTTGTTGGTACCCTACTAGCTGTATCTGCTTTTGCCTTGAATTAGATGAGCATATGATATGTATGTGTATGATGTGTGAACCGCAAAGCAATATGAATAAAGAGTCTAGCTTGTTGATACTTATCTGTGGACCTCTTGTGCTTTGCAAAGATAGAAAGATGTAACTATTAACCTCTTAGAGTTATATGTAACTTATTGTATTATTGATTTATTCATCACTTGTCTCCGATATCTTTTATCATCACACTCTTCTTTCATGCTCGGCTTTTGAACAGCTTGAATCCTCTTCTTCTTAGAGGTGAGAATCTCAAGTACCAAGTTAGGCAACTTAGTCCTTGTACCAAGTTGAAAGCAGCCAAAGATAGTAATACACCATTCAAGGTCTTTCCAAGAGGAGATACTAATCCTGCAATCATGGCACCGACTCCGATAACCGTGACTAGTGCTAGATCTTTAAATGCCGATAAACCTAACATCGTACCTTCTCCAGCAAATACCAAGCCATTTACTAAATGTATAAATGAGGATATTAACGCTGGTCCTTTCACTGCCTCTCGAACTTCTGGTAGAGGCGAGAACCAAGGAGTAATCATAGGCAAGGCAAACAGTTGCACACCTGCTAAAATAATTCCGAGTATAGTACCCCATGCGAAGATTCTATCTGCTACAGGACGTGCGGCATCATCTCCTTCTATAGCCCTAGCAGACGGCACCAAGGCAGCAGCAGTTCCTTGTACTCCAAGATGAGCGACAACTCCAAGAGAATAGATCTGCATTGTTATTCCATAAGCAGCTGCAGATACTCCACTTGGATCCATCTCTTGTGCTCGTCGCGCTGCAGATACAAATGCAACATTGAGAGTCATTTGTCTGAGCAGCATGGCGGTACCTCCTTTTATTAATGGTAACAGCGACTTCATGGTTGGAGCATTAAATAGCTTTGACCACTGAATGAGTTTGCGTCGTATCAACAAACGTAAGTATATCAAACTAGATGTGAGCTCTGAGAATGATGTGGCGGCAGCTGCTCCACTAGCTCCTAATCCACACCATATTGTTTTAATCGCATTGTTGGGTGCTGCAATTCCCAACCCTTTAATTCCAAAGATACATAACGGATCCAAGACCAGATTGAGTAAGTTTGTTGTCAATGATACTTTCAAAGGTGTAATTGTATTCAATAAACCTCGATATGCCGCAAAGCCTGTCGCCGAGAACAACGCCGGTATCATTCCAATGGCACGCCATCTAAGATATGGCACAGCATAGTCTAGTACACTCAGAGCTCCCGATACACTTGCGGCTTCTGTGAGAGAAGACGGCAACACCAATCTCAATACAAGCTTGGGCCAACCAATCAATATCAATGAAAATATACCACCCAATACATTAGATAGATATAAACTTTCACACACTCGTTCTTTTGCTGTAGTCCAATCCTCCTTGCCAATAGCCTCTGCCACCAGAGGGGCGGTAATCGTTGGAAGGAACGCTGCCAGAAAGTAGATTGTAAAGAAACATTGATTAGCTGCTGATTGGGCAGCCAATGCTAACGGATCAGCTAATTGTCCTTGAGGAAGAAAGAAGATTGTTATATGTATTGGCAAGGGCACAATGTATCAACAATATATTATCACGTGAGAGAGATATCATTAAGAAGAACATATCCATATGCACTTTTTTCACTTTCTTACCAACATAGAAGGTATCAACTGCATTCACTAATGGTACTACCATTAAATTTAACATTGTTGGAAGAGCTGTCGATAATATCTTTTTATCAAGTTCATCTAATGGTGTTTTGCTTCGTTTCAGTTTTGGCATTGCACTAACTAATCTTGACCATGATGATATGGTACCATCTATATCTAATTCTTCATTTGTTGATACTTCTTTTATATCATTGGATGACGATTTGTCCATATCTAATTCCTCACTTGATTCTATGATATCATTGGATGACTCATTGTCATTAATAGACATATAAAGATTTCTACAAGGTATCTTCAGTGTTTGATGTGTACAAAACCGCCGATGTGAATACCGCGGAGATAAAGATAAACCATCCGCATTATATACAACCAACAATGACAATAGTAGGAGACGATAGACCATTATAGACGATATTTCTGCCACCAACTTTGTTCCTCCTAGATTTTTTTCGACATGTGTCACGGATACCCACAAATTGAACTTTTATTTATACTTCACTTTTTAATACGATTACTCAACAAGTTATAAACGGCTGCCAATGCACTGACAATAAAACATGACGCTAGTAGGTAAGTGTTTAGATTATAAATAGATATCTAGATTCAAGAGTCTTGGATTCAGCTTCTCAAAATGAAGGGACGTAAAGACTTGCCTTTGCTTCTATAATACTCATAAAAGTTGCATTGTCTTACATCACGGATAGACAACTATCAATAATCTATCAAATCATGAAGTTCAACACCGTCACCTCCTTCTTTTTGGCAATTGCCTCTGCAACCTCAGCCTCTGCCGGCGCCGGGACATCATCAGCAGTCGAGGATGCCAATGCGATCTTAAATGGTGATGATCATCATAATCATGATAACCTCAACATCGACGTCAATTCCCTCATCAAGAAAGGTTTACTTCTCCGAGCTGGCCATTCGTTTGCATTAGATTCTAGGAGTGATGAATGTAAGGCGGAGAGTCTTGCTCTTTCCGAAGACGATGGCGTTGTGGCCGCCATGGACGCTATGACTAATGCTTGTCCTCCAACAAGTAATGACGCTACAAGCACTGTCATATCTCGTACAGGAGCTACTGATTGTCCTTCTGTTGGTGAAGTACAACGTGCATGTACTGCCGCTGGAGGTAAGTATGACGTAGGTGTATCTTCTCATATGGATACCAAATTCATTTATCTTATCTCTTTTTAGGCAACTTTGAATCAGTTCCTTTTGTTGGTATGTCTTGCAGCAACATTCTTTTTGGAGGTCCTACTGCCTATATTCGTATGTATGATGTACCAGGTGAGTATTAGAATTATTGTACTGTGCCAGAAACTTATTTCTTAATGTTTTATTCACATATGTTCCCAACAGACTGCATTGGAAAATCATGCGATGAGGCTTTTCTAAACACTGCCGAAGGCAAGGAAGAATTAGCAACTGCTTTCGAGAATGGACTGGGATGGGGATACTCTTGTTATGTTAGTAGTTATGATCCTGAGGCTTCTTCTGCCGGTTTTGCAAGTCTAGCTCCTGTTTACTTGATGGTGACACTAGGAGCTAGTCTCTTTTTCTAAGAGATAATGGGAGACGATAGATGGATAGTTGATTATTCAATATCTGTTTTACTTGTCTTGTAAACATAAATCTACTTCTTTGTTTGTTCTGTCAATAATACATACTCCCTAGAGCTAGCCCCGAAACTAAGAACATCTCCTCTTTTTAACTCGTAGTACCTTGCTGATTCTAATCTAACACCATTGATAAAAGTACCATTCGTACTCTCCAAGTCCATCAGATATGGTTTGCATTGTAACTTAGTCGGAGCACCAATCTCTTGTTGTTTCGAGGGGAGAGATCTATATTGCAGTACTGCATGTTGCTTTGACAAAGAACCGTGATCAACTGGTATATCTGCAACCTTTCGTTCTCTACCAAATAAATATGCAGATTGACGACTAATATGATATGTATCTAATAATCCATCATCATTCTTATTAGCAGAATCTGGATTCTTCTTTCGAAAGACATATAATCGCCATCTAGTATTTGGTATTCTAGCTTCTGGTGGTTCGGAGAATTTCAATGTAACACCGTTATATACATTACCAGTTTGTGTATCACCTGCCAGTGCTCCCGATAGACCAAAGTCTGCTTTTACTTTGTTTGGATTGGGAGGGGCTGATTGTTGTTCTTCTGATGGTTTACTCCGCTTTGTATCTCGTTGCTCATCCGTATCATCTTCAACTATTCTCTTATCTCCACTACTTCTTCCATAATAATTGTTTGCATCATCCGCATTGTTATTGTTATTGTTATTATGCTGCCTCTTATTATTTTGTGGTGATCGATGGTTGTTGTTTTGTCTACTTTCATATTGTTGATTTTTTCTTGCACGTTCTTCTTCTTCTGATTTCTTATTTGCTTCACCTAATAGCGCCGCCATTGCAAGATCATCTTCATTAACTTGAGAAGGTTGATAAGGACGATTAGATGGCCCCCATCGGCCGCCTCTTTGGTTGCTCATGTTGTGGTTGGGTAGTGCTTATCGTGCTGTCATTTTTTGGGGAGAGTGGAGCACAACGTAATGCGGAGCCTTTTTAGGTCCTTTCTCGTAACTGATGTATATGGACTGAAAAGTTGTATATTATCACCAAATACGAGAAATCACTACCCAATAAGAGGGTTTTCAAGTCCATATCAATCAATCACGAGAAAGCACGTAAAACTGTAAAATCAAGGGTTTCATTACGAACATTATGATGGCGCGGCGGCAGGTTGAGTTGTCTTGCTTGGTGATGGATGATGATTTAGGCTAGCACATTAAAACACAAGAAAGATATGTGTTTGTAAAAAGCAGTATTGAGCCTCGATAAGTCGTAGAAATCGATAGATGTTGATGTTGTTCACATTTGAAAAGAAATGAGCATATCTTTATCTATGCTCATAAAAATTACAAAGCAATTATCGGCATCAACTTACGCATACTTATCAGAAACAAAACTAAAGCAAATTAACAATTCGACGTCTACACAAGCAATATATACATTTATCCAATACATATCAATATAGTATCATGTCAGCACCTAAGATTATTAACGTACTTGCCATCAGTGGATCACTCAGAAAAAAGTCGGCAAACTCGGGCTTAGTACGACATGCAATGAAGATTGGTAATGCAAGAAATGACGTATCAATAAGTACATTTGATATTGGCAAGCTTCATGGAGGGAAGCTGTCAAAAAGGCCGATGCCATATTCATCGCAAGTCCAGAGTATAATTATAGTATGACAGCAGCATTGAAAAATGCTTTAGATTGGCCATCGCACGGTACTAATCTATGGAAGGGCAAGGTCGGTGCTATTGTGGGAGCAGGAGGTGGTGCAGGAACTGCTCGTTCCCAACTTGCATTACGACAAACATCAGTCTTCTTGGATATTACTTATGTCAATAGTCCCGAAGTCGTAATCAATAGATTCGCTGATCCTTCCGTATTGATTCCGATGGTAGTTTAGTTGGAGAGGTGTGGCAAGAAAGGGTAGAGAACATTTTTGATAGAATGATTCGTCTGGCAACAAAGATGTCATCATAGAAAGTATAGAATAGTAAGCTCTTAACTACTACTACTATATTGCAACTACTCTAGATACTCAACTGTATTTACATAGCTATATTAGAGAGGTTGAGTAGTCGTCACAAGAAGCTAATACATCCCCGTTGTTCCTACACGCCATGGTGGCCAGTATACAAAGACCGCTCTCCCAATTACATTCTCAACAGGTAAGAAACCCCAAATATGTCCATCAAGACTGTGATTACGATTATCACCCAACACCAAAACTTCACCCGGTGGTACCAACACAGGACCAAAGTCATATTCTGCATCCTCGGCTTTGAATGGTTCATCTTGCTCGTCGCCATTCACAAATAGTTTACCACCCTTAACAACAACAGTATCTCCCTCAACGGCCACGATACGCTTAATCAATGCCTCCTTCGCCTTACGATTAGAATCACCAACAAGATTTCGAAACGTCTCAGGTGGGTTAAAAACAACAACCTCCCTTCTACTAAATGGTCTAACTCGTTTCGTAACCTTCTCCACTGCCAATTGATCACCTACCTCAAATGTTGGGTACATACTCAAACTTGGTATGTAGCGGGGCTCAATGATTAGTAATCGTAATATTAATGCTATGCCCAAACTAGTTATGTATGTTTTAACATCCTCTTTACCTTCTGGACTTGCAAACCATTCTTGAATTTGTTCAATAAAGCTTAAATCTTCAAATGATTTCTTATTGTTGGTATCTTCTTCTGCCCATTGATTGAGACCTCCTGGATTTGGATCTTGAATAAAATCAACATTATTATCATTGTTTTTATCATCAGACATCCATAGTGGTCGTCTATTGATACCACCGTGTATTATATTATTAGTACTATGCCTTAGTCTTAGCTGTGAATTGTGATGTCTCGGGGAATTGAAAGCCATCACATTATTAGATGTACAACTCATTGCAACAGCCGACGCTATCGCCCATTTGAATATTCTTCTTGATAATGGTGTTGATGTCACCATTGTTATATAGAATACTGTAGAGAATAGGCGGCTGCCGTCAGCCAAGAGTTGTAGTAGAGAAGATTAGTATGTTTAGTATCAGTCAGTTTGCTCGCCATAGTTAGTGTTAACTTTTGCTATATCCGGTATCTTTTTCTTCAACTTGGCGGAGAAAAATGAAATCTGCAAACGCTTGATTTGGTGCATTATTTATCATCAATAACCAATAATACACAATGAAATCCGCCATCTTAGCCGCTACTATCGCATCTGCATGTGCTTTTGCCCCTGCTCCTACTGGTCGTTCTGCCACCGCCGTTAGTGAAACCAAGGCTGACCTTGAGGCACTTGCCAAGAAGCTTAACCCAGTTGTAAGTTTTATTTCATTGCAAAGTTATGTTGAAGTTGTGCATATGATATATGTATATATGCTAGTTAATAGGAGTGATTGGGTATTGATATATTTGCAATGTATATCATTGGTATCTTCTTGACGTTTCAGTATTATATCTTATCATATCTCATGTTTATCTTCTCCTCTTTTGACTCTCGATATAATATAACAGGTTGGATTCTATGATCCTCTTAACTTGGCAGAGGCTGAATTCTGGGGAGAGTCTAACGAGGCTACTATTGGATTCCTTCGTCATGCCGAGATCAAGCATGGACGTATTGCTGTAAGTAATGAATTGCTATCTCTATACATATGATAGTCGATCGCATTGAAACTGTATCTCACTTATCATTTATGACATATCATATGCACAGATGTTTGCTTTCGTAGGATACATTGTACACGCCAACGGAATTAAGTTCCCATGGGCCATGCAAATGGATGGAACTCCATTCCCAAGTGAAACTAACCCACCTGTACTTTGGGACACTATCTCGGATGATGCTAAGTGGCAAATCTTTGGCGTAATTGCCTTCCTTGAATTCTGGTCGGAACTTTCCACACCCAACCACACACATTACATGCGTGGTGGTAAGCCAGGTGACTTCCCCGATTTCACATCCGGTATGGACGGTATTCCCCACCCAGTTCCATTCAACTTCTACGATCCCTTCAAGTTGAGTAAGAACATGAGTGAGGAGAAGAAGGAATCACGATTGAGAGCAGAGATTAACAACGGAAGAGCTGCTATGCTTGGTATCTTCGGTTTCCTCTCAGCACAGTGCGCAGAGGGATCAGTTCCAGCACTAACCGGTGTTGTACCCGCTTATGATGGAGAGCCAATGGCTCCATTCGTAACCAACTACCTTGGAGAAGCCTTCAACTTGTCATAAAGTGTTCTTCGGTTTATGGTTTAACGAAACATCAGTTCTGTACTTTCAACATTCTCTATTGGTACGAGCAATAGAGATATATAGAGATCTTGTCATCTACAAGATCAAATAATCTACTTCATATATGGTCATGAGAAATCAACTGTAATGTTGTGACATCTCATACTACTATAGAAAAGACTCTTCTTCACTACTCAATATTAAAAGTGAATGAATGACGTATTTTCTGTACAATATCAACTAAAAATAAATCAAAATTGTTTCAGAGAAGTCGTTGTTCCAGAGAAGTCAATATGTAAACATCTTTCATTTCAGCTTGGCTAGGTGAAGAGTTTAGAAGATCTATCATGCTCGTGTCACATTGATATGATATATTATGTCATATGTGCCTGGAAGCAACGTTTTCATCACTAGCTGATTCTCTAGCACAAAGACGCCTGCTAGACTACACCCTCTTGCTATCCTACTAGGTACAAACAATAAAGATACTTTTAAGACATTTGGTATCCTTGAACATTCCAAATGTTCTTCCATAGCTAACAATAATCTCCTTCACAACGAGGGATGGTGTTTATGATCTATTTACTGGTTAGAAGGCGAGTAGTCATGTTACATGGGGAAATAAAGAGTACCATAGTCGAACTTTCATACTATTCACTATTCAAGATACCGGGCTAGAATACAATACGACACAAAAAAATATCTTGATGTTGTCAACAACATCTGCTTGATCGGCCCAGATTGTTATCTAATTGAAGTGTCTCAACCTTGAAATCTTTGCATTATATCACATAATATTACAAAACAATAGAGAGTTGCAAATAATATCATATCACATCAATATCATTAACATAACAAACACAATCAAAATGAAGATCCCTTCTTTTCTCATCGCTCTCCTCATCACTCCCTCCTCGGGAGAGTTTATGATGAATGGTGTAAAAGGTACTCTGGAATTTACTACGAACACATGTACTAATTCAGAATCGTTATCAGCTCAGTGTGCTGTAGGTGGGGGTGATCTATGTGCCAATAACAAGTGTGCAAGTACGACAGGCTCATGTAACGATGCTGGCGATGGATGTTTGGATCTCATGGGCAACGTCGCAACTTGCGAAGAGCCCGTGAACAAGTGTGGTGATGGATATTGTGGCGTACCGCCCGTTTATGAGAACTGTCAGTGTAAGGATAACCAGTGCTATGAGATGAAGTTCGTTCCTTCTGACGGTAGCGCCTCTGATGCATCGACAGGAGGAGATACGGATGTTACTCAAACTCAAACCGATGGTGACACCACCAACGATGAGAAAGATGATGACACCACCACGAATGATGACGGAGATGACGATGACACAACCGATGAGCCTGTTACTACCACAAGCGGCGGTGAATCTTATACCATCAACGGTGTAAATGGCAAGTTGCAATTCACGACAGACACTTGTAAGTATGGTACAAATGTCCAATGTGCTGTGGCAAGTGGCCCTCTTTGTAAGAACAACATGTGTGCCGCTACGACTTCTACCTGTGATGATGCGACCGGTGGTTGTCTATCCTTGATGGGCAAGGCCGAAGCTTGTAACGAACCTGCTAACAAGTGTGGCGATGGATACTGTGGCACCCCACCCACATACTCTAATTGTCAATGTAAGGATGACAAGTGCTACGCAATGGAGTTTGTTCCCGATGATGGGGGCACCCCCATCATGGGCGACACTCCAGGAGGAATTCAGGGAACTATCATTAGTCCTGGTGCTATTATGGTAGGTTCCTGGCTTGTTGGAGGAGTTGCCGTCCTTGCTGCTGTTGTAGGTTGGTAACTGTGGGGTATCCGTATGATATGCATTACTTTTGTGTGTTGGGGAAAGAAGAGTGTGTAAACATATATCAATACGGGGAAGTGTTTAAACTTAAGAAGGCGAAGAGAATTGTTGTATTATCTGAGTCAGCCAAGAGTGCAATTCGAGAAATGACAATACTAGGTACCATACTTAACAGACAAATAATTGGTATGTACTGATATCTTAAACACTTAGGAATGCATATCCATTGTTTTGTGCTAACTAAATAGCTAATTTCCTTCTAGGCCTGCAGATGGTCAGATGTTGGTATCATTCATTCATAACTCTGGTTAAAGATACTTACTATACTTACTCAACCTTGGCCTTTTGTCGAAAACTTTCAATTATCAAGATACCGGGCTAGAATACGATACGACACATGATTGCAAAAAATATCTTTATTGTCGTTCAATGCAGATGTTGATCGGCCTATACACAAAACAATAAAGACTGAGTTGCAAATCATAATAATCTATCAACAAACAAAATCAAATGAAGATCCCTTCTTTACTCGTCGGCGCTCTCCTCGTCTCCGCTTCTGCCACAGTTAATGCTGAGTCTACTTGCTCTGAAGAATCTGGTGTGTGCGTTTGTATGGGAAGCTGTCCCTCGTTTACATTTACATCCGGTTGGGATACATCTAAAATTGGTGGTAGCTGTATTGCAAACAAAAGTGGAGATGTCTATGTAGGAGGAAACATTCCCATGTCTGCGGGTGATGTAGTTACTGTAGATGGCATCGAGAATACTTATCCATTCGATACATGTCCAGGAGACTCAAATGATAAGGAAGGGGGCGGTGATGCAGTTACTCCGGCTAGTCCTGGTGCTATCACTGTCGTAGGTTCTTGGTGTGTTGGAGGAGTTGCCATCATTGCCGCTACTGTCGTAGGTTGGTAAATATGGGGTATATGAAGAAGTTATATGAGAAAGATGACATATGATATGCATTACTTTTGTGTGTAGTAGGAAAGAAGAGTGAGTAAACATATATCATATACGGGGAATAAGGTTGTTTTCTTATGGGAAAGAAGAGTGTGTAAACATATATCAATACGGGGAATAAGGTAGTAGTTTAAACTTAAGAAAAGTACTTGAATGGTTTAGTTACTCCTCCCCATCAGCATTCAACTTGATAATAGCAAAACGATTCTTAGCACGTGGTACACGATCCCATCGTCCTAATCTAGGTTCCTGTCCAACTGCCGCGACACAAAACTTCCCCTCTGGTCCCATGGCAATACTATTAATATGTCCATGTATCGGTACACTTTCCAATGGACTAATACCTGCTTCATTCTTATCACCACTAGTATTCACTCTCCATAATCGTAAATATCCATCATTCGACCCAGTAGCCAATACATCACTTAATTTCAATCCATCACAACACATAACACTACGTGATACACCCCTATTACCATTGGCATATCCATGTGCAGCAACTACAACCTCACCCACGGGACGTTTCTTCTCCTCTTTCCATAATGCTAATCGTCCATCATCATGTCCGGTAATAAACCACCCGTCTTGTATGGCACATACACATTCTGCACTACTAACATCCCCACCAGGTCTATATACCAAATGACTATCCTCCTCAACTTTCCATAACCGTACAGTACGATCTTGAGCTATACTAACTGGACGATTTTTCGTAGCACAATCTATATCAATAATAGATGATTGATGTCCATATAATGTTTCGACATATGTTAATGCATTTAAATCATATCGTCTTATACATCGATCTTCGGATCCTGAGTAGAGGTCGAGTGTACGTGATCGGAATGATAGGGATGTTACTGCCTTTTTATGTCCTGATAATGTAGTAATTGGTGTACTTGCACCATTGGTGGTTGTATTCTTCCCAAGTGTACGTATGTCAAATATACGAACACAATTATCACGTCCACCCACTGCCAAATATCGATCATCATCTGATGTTGCAATTGATAGTATCTCTCTTGTATTCCTATCACCCTCACCACTTCCTTTAACTACCGGTAATATAGTATTCAATTTCTTACCACCATTTACAACATTCCACATTAACAAACTACCATCTTTGGACCCGCTATATGCTACATGTCCATTACTTGACAATGCTACACTCGTTGGTGATAAATCATGTCCACGATGGTAGGTTATATATTTAGATTGTAGCCAACTTTTTGAATATATTTCATCTTGCTGCTGTTGTTGTGTATTGTTATTGGTAGATGTACTACTATTACTGCCAAGCCATGCCTGTGATGCAGCGTCAATACCAATATCATTAGCAATTGATGAACGTAACATTTGTATAGATGATTGTATCGTATTTGCTATTTGTAGTTGTAATAATCCTGATTTCTTAAGACGTTCTTTTGCTATACGTTTACCAAGTTTATCCTCTTCTTTTGTATCATTATCATCTGAATTAGAATCATCGTCTGATTCTTCTTCTGATGATGATGAAGATTGCTGTGCCTTCATTTTAGTTAAATAATTTCGCGCCAATCGTAATCGTTTGGCATCGACTGTTTCTTCCTCCTCCTCTTCGCTATCCTCTTCATCACTTGCATTCATATTGTCTAAATCATCATCGGCATTATCGTCCGAATCTAACTCTTCATCATGTAAGGTTGGTGTATTATTGTCATCATCATCTAGGTCTTCGTATTGACCTCCATGACTGGAGAGGTTGATGTTTAGTTTTGATCGTGCTCTTTTCTTACCGCTGCCACCAGAGGAGGCGGCGGTAATATTATTAGCGCCTCTTCTACGTGTGGACATGGTATATTAAGCTGCTATTGCTAAATGACAATGAAGTACCAATGTGAATAATTTCTCATTTTTTATTTTTTTATTGGTGTGCGAGTAAAAGGATACCGTATCCTATTTTACTTGATTGGTATCCGAAAAGTTTTTACTGCAATTGCATATCTTTTCTTCTCTTGCCAGCCAATAAATCAACTCAGCATCACTTCTTTGTTCCTCGCGATCCATCACAATATTGCAATCAATACTATATATACTCTAGAAACATAATATAGCTCAATAATAATATAAACCACTAATCAATAAAATGAAGTTTACCACCGGCGTCGCACTCGCCGCTACAATTCCATCAGCTGTCATCGCCTTTGCTCCCCATCAATCATCAATCACACATCATGCCACTACTTCCAGAAGCACTACAACAACAAGTCTAAATGTACAAATGGAAGCACCAAAATCAAAGTCATTACCAAAAATTGAAAAATTAAAAATAGCATCCGATTATTTACGTATCCCACTCGAGGAACAATTATCAACTGAAGAAATTGGTATCTCCAAGGATGCCTATCAAATATTAAAATATCATGGTAGTTATCAACAGAACAATCGTGAAACTAAAGGACCTAAAGATTGGCAATTTATGTTACGATTAAAACAACCTGCTGGTGAATTACCTCCCGACTTGTATAGGTTGTTGGATGATCTATCAGCCAAGATGGGTCAAGGCGATTTACGTGCCACTACACGACAATGTTTCCAAATGCATGGTATATTAAAAGGTAATCTCAAAACTGTCATATCCTCAATTATGAATATTGGTAGTAGTACCGTAGGCGCTTGTGGTGACGTCTCACGAAATGTAATGACCACACCCGCACCCTTTACTACACCAGCATATAATTATGCACGTGAATATTCTAAAGTATTCGCACAATTATTTAGACCAATGAGTAATGCATTTAGTGAAATTTGGTTAGATGGTGAAAAAGCCGCGTCAGTTGAGACATGGGCAAAGGAAGTGGAGAGTTATAATGTCGATGAGGCAATGTTATATGATTCAGGACGTGGTATTATTCTAAGTGATAGTGTTGAACCTATTTATGGTACACAGTACTTACCTCGTAAGTTTAAGATTGGTGTAACTGTTCCCGGTGATAATTCGTTGGATATTTATACCAATGATATTGGTTGTGTCGTTATTATGAATGAGGACGGTACCGAACTGGAAGGGTTTAATGTCATGGTTGGCGGTGGTATGGGCCGTACACATAATAAGGAGAGTACATTTGCACGTGCCGCTGATCATATGGGATTCGTACCCAAGGATGATATTATGGAGGTACTGAAGGCAATTGTTGCCGCTCAACGTGATCATGGTAATCGTGACGTTCGGGCCAATGCACGTATGAAGTACCTGGTGCATACACTGGGCATTGACAACTTTAAGAAACTTGTCGAAAGTTATGTAGGTACAGAAATTGCTCCCTGGCGTCCCATGGAAGATTGGAAGTATAATGATTGGATGGGATGGTGGGATCAGGGTGATGGGAAGTTGTTTTATGGACAGCATGTTGATAATGGTCGTGTGAAGGATGAGGGATCATTCCGTCTCAAGTCGGCGATGCGTGCAATCGTTGACAAGTATAACTTGCATTCGATATTGAGTCCTACTCAATCTATCATCTTTCGTGATATTGATCCTAAGGATAAGGAAGGCATTGATGCTATTATGCGTGAACATGGTGTGGCGGCGTTAGAGGATGTTGATCCCAATGCACGTCTTGCCATGGCATGTCCTGCATTACCATTGTGTGGATTAGCGCAGGGTGAGGCAGAGCGTTTAATGCCATCCTACATTGAACGTATGCGTGGATTACTTAATAAGATGAATTTACCTGGTGAGGAGATTCTAATGCGTATGACTGGTTGTCCTAATGGATGTGCTCGGCCTTATATGGCCGAGTTGGCATTCGTTGGTGATGGTGCCAAGTCATATCAGGTATGGTTGGGTGGTAGTCCAGTATTAACACGTACTGCCTACCCCTTCATGGCAAAGATGGATCGTGATAAGTTGGAAGAGACTATGGAACCAATCCTTGCCATGTTTATTCAACAGAGGATGGAATTTGAGGCATTTGGTGACTTTACTCATCGTGTTGGTGCCGAAGCGATTGAGAAGTATTCTGCATCATATGTACCTGGATCTGTAGTTGCCTAAATGAGGAGGATGTGTAGGGAGTTTATTTTTGTTTGTACTCAAGAAAAATGTAGATAGAAGAGAAAGGAAAGAGAACTGGCCTTCGAACAGGATAGTTTGTGTTTATCATGTAGACTATCACTTAATAGTAAAATGTTCTCTTACACTTTTCTATTACCTTGTATCTCATCTGTATAACTACCTCAATAACATATACAACTAATAGACCCCATTTACAATTATACCTTGTTCTCGTCTACTCAAATACAATAGGATCGTTTCGCCGGCCTACTTCCATATCTTCCACTTGTTCTTGAAATCAGCGAGAAATTGAGTGATGCCAGGCCGGTGATTTGTTGACCATATATGTACAGTGTTATCAGCCATTTACGACTTATCGAGTAAGCGCAGTGTTTATTGTCAGTGTATTGGCAGCAGTTTATAACTTGTTGAGTAATCGTATTGAAAAGTGAAGTATAAATAAAAGTTCAATTTGTGGGTATCTGTGACGTTTTTTCGAACAGGACGTGGGACGAGGAACAAAGATTGGCGGCAGATTAATATCATTTACAATGGTCTATCGTTTCCTACTACTGTCATTGTTGGTTGTATATGATGCGGATGGTTTATCTTCATCTCCACGGTATTCACATCGGCGGCTTAATACACATCAAACACTAAAGATACCACATAGAAATCTTTATATGTCGGATGACTCATCTAATGTATCGACTAATTATATTATAGAAGCATAAACAAATGAAGGAACACGACAAGAGTATCCAATCCCCAACTCATTCTCTAATAGAGTTGCTAATTCCTCCTTGCCTTTATCCATAAATTGGCATCTCGACTGCTGATATCACGGTCTTTGTGTCCCTTCTCTTCTATTCGTCACCTAAAATGTACTAAACTAAACTCCTTTCCTACTTATATTGCACCAGATGATGGTCCCCCGATGCTGGACCTCACTGAATACCTCTTTCTGAGCCCAGACTTTCTTTTTTCTTCAGTTTGTTCCGAGCCTTCCTTGTCTAACATAGGAGCAGACTGAATCTCCGCCTGTTGAGCTACTTCTTCCTCATCTTTCCTGCTCAACTCAAGATCAAGTCTCGCATTTGATGCATATGCAGACCCACCATGGTGATGATAATCCTTTGTGATGATAATGATGATATTGCGTGTGTTAGATATAAAATTCAAGCATGAAAAACATTTAAGATACCTAAACTCTCACCATGCCCATGAGCTCTGCCTCTTCTGACACCCTAAACAAACCAAACTTGTTCAATGTCCAGAACATAAGGCTACAAGTGGCCATAGGCCAAGCGAAATCCAGAGATATAGCAGCAAGTTGCCATGCCAACAACTTCCCATTGCCTCCAAAGAAGATGCCAGTATTGTCGCTTGTTGAACCGTCCAAGTATGCTGGGTTGACAAAGAAAGCTACGCATAACATTCCCCAGGCTCCAGCACCGAGATGAACAGGCGAGGCACCAACGGGGTCGTCGATACGAAGCCTGTCTAATAACCAGGCCATTCCGTAATATGACAATGCTCCAGTAGCTCCAATCGGAAGTCCAGCCCAAGGATCGTAGTAACCCACTCCACTACATGTTGCTACCATGCCTGATAGTAATCCATTGATACATAGACCCAAGTCTAAAACGTTTCCTTCTCTGTGAAACCAACCTACGCATAGGAGTGTAATTGCACCCGAAGCACCAGCGAGGGCTGTCACTGTGGCGACTCTTCCAACTTGCACAAACCCACCACCCTGGAACAGCAGAGAGGCGAAAGAGTGGTGTGTGAGAGAAAAAAGAGAGCAAAGATGAGATGTTGCATTTCTTTTAGTCATTCAAAGCCTCATACTCACAACAATACTAAAGCCTGACGCTGCATTAAAAGGGAAGAAACCAAACCATAAGATGAAAGTCCCTGTTGCAGCAAGGACAGAGTTATGACCTGGAATTGGTTGGCTAATCCATGTTTCGGATTCTTCGTCATATTTGAATCTGCCAATTCTGGGCCCTAGAATCCAAGCTCCCGATAAAGCTGCAACGCCCCCGACCACTGGAAAGATACAACATATGAGAGAGGGATGAAATATGAACAAGGTCGAACAAACAAACTCCTTCTTACTATGAACTGCTCCACCAGCTGCATAGTCTATAACTCTACCATAGAAAAGACCATCTTCACTCCAAACCCAGTGTGATGCCACAGGATATATAAACCCTGTCAAGACAAATGTATACACCATGTATGCTCGAAAACGACAACTTCGTATGTCAGAAGATGTTAACAATCATGAGATTAGAGGCATATCACGAGATGATAAAAGCAAATTTTACAGATCTATAATATCATCCTCACCGTTCAGCGACAGCCCCTGAGACGATAGTGGCAGTTGTACCAGCAAACACGTAAAAGAAGAAGAAGTATACAAGGTTATCTTCGTATCCAATTAGAAAGAAGTAAGACTTTCCTAGGAATGGATTGCCACCTTTCCCCAAGGCTAATCCAAATCCAGTGGCCCAATATGCAAGTGCAGCAGTGCATCCATCCTGTGACAGTAAAGTTATAGCACATAAGACAATTGGTTGATTATAAATCTCGCGTATAGATTGTATCATACAAATAGGAGAATCAAACGAATTTAGAGTATCTCACCATAATGTTTTTAAGCAGTACATTCTGTGCATTCTTAGCTCTTATAGATCCAACCTCGAGAAGGCCAAAGCCTAATCATTTGCATATACTATTCTGTGAGTACATAAAATATTGACATCAAATTAAGATACAGAAACTTCTCTATCTCACCTGCCTGCATAAGGAAGCAAAGAACTCCAGCAACGAATATCCAAAGCCCGTTGATAGCATCTGCAATATCTTCATCATTCATATCTAATAATATTTATCATGCATTCATCGATACATACACCACATGCATCTCCCAGATTTCATTTGCAAAAGAATCTTTTGTCATATATGTCACAATTCACCTTCTACAGTTCTCCTCCGGTAACAATACTCCTCTAGAGTATGTATGTCGTTCGAGTATATAATGCTAATTAAATGATTAGAACATTATTAATGTTGTATATACAACTTTTCAATTTGTGGGTATCTGTGACACTCTCACGAAAACGGTATCCTACCCCACGTACTCTTTGCGTCCTTCTTTGTACTTTCTGGCGACTTATTATCACAATTCCAAGCATACTGTCCTCCTCTAAAGGATCTCGTCGACGCATATAGCTAGTTTCATGGTGGCGTTATGCCCCAAGCAAGCCAAGTCGAGCAGCATTGAGGAAATCAGCGGTATCCTAAAATGCTGATATAACGCTACTGAGTAGAGGTAGTATGATATAGTTATATGTTGTGTACCTATGAATAGAATACCATGCTTTAGATTAGGCTCTGCTGTTTGTGTACTTTTTGTCCCATAACAAGCATCCTACGATGTCGTATCATATGTCTGTTTGTAGTTCTTTTCGTATCACATGAAATCCTCAAAGTGATCGAACATAGCATATTTAGGTACATTCTTCTTCAACATTTGCCACGCCGAATCATCGTATATCTTTCCGTTGTATGGAGGTCGAATTTTCAAACTCTCGCAGTCTTTGAATTTGTCATCTACTGTTTTTCTAATGCAACTCTTCCAATGATACTCTTTAGTAGAAAGATATTTGTAATGATGGATGACCGCGACGTCCACCGGGCGATCACGATTGACAGCTCCAATCTTATCAAAGTTTCCACTGCCATTAGTATCAATCCAAGTGCTCCCTTTCGTCTTCATTGAGTGAGGTGATTGGGGGTATCCTCCATAATCGGAAGTTTTTAATATCGATTTGACATTAAATCCCTGCTGTGTGTGTCTATCATTTGCCGATAATCCATCTCTATACATGAATCTTTTTGTTACTGGTAGTGGTGTGTACATATCTCTAAAGCTCGTTCCAAAGATATACCACGACACTGCTAAACTTCCTCTAGGAAGATGCTCTTCCAACATATCACTCACTGTTGTATGTTTCTTCAACACTAGGAATTCATCGACGTCGAAAAATGCCATGTATTTATGATCCTTCCCATGCTCGGCTGCACACATGTGATATCCATACATTTGTCTGTGAGTACCTGGTTTAGGCATTACTCTTACTGAATACCCCGACGCTAATCGTTTGTTTTGCCAGCTTTGTAACTCATGATCTTGAGAATTATCAATCAAGTATATTGTATGAAATCCTAAACCAAAGTGATAGTCAATCCACTCGTCTAGGTACTGCTCTGCATCCTTTACTATACCACAAAGTGCAGTAGATGAAGTTGGTGCATCATGAAAGTTGGCCAAGTTTGGAAATTGTTTAGATAGAAGTGAACGAGCTGTCATATTAATTGGCGGTGGACGAATGTATTGATATACTACCCCACTTGGACGATTATCACTATTATTCTCTTCTTCTTGTTTTTGTGGTTGTATCATTGGTATTTCGGCACCATCGCTCATTGTTGTTGTATTCATAACCTCTGATAGATTTCTCCTTGGACTATCATTGCTATTTCGTTGTTGCAAATGAAAATGAGGAGCAGCAAAGCTCAGGTTATCTTGTTTATTTACATCATATCGAGATGCAGTTTGTACCAAGAAATATGTAACTACAAGTGATGCAATCGAGATGATTGTTAGCAGTGATATTATTGAGCTCTTCATTTATTGTTATAGCCCTGTTCTGATATCGCTCCAAAACTTAAAGATAACTTAATTATTAATTTAGCCGAGCTCTGAATTCACAAATTAATCTCTCGCAGGCTCACATTGAATCCACATTATTGAATGAACCTCTCTTATTCTTATCCAATAAATAGAGCTCTATTGCAATCACTAAGCTCACTTTTAAAGGCTATTATGGTCTATGGTATATTGTACAAACAAGATTAGTCTGCACGCTAAGTGCTAAGGTGGCCGAATACGGTATCCAAAAAGAGTGATGCATGGATATTATGTACCTTAGATATGCCCAAACCTCATGCAATTACAGTCACTCCGGTAGATTACAAAAGGTGAAGCAAAACAATTAATATATTACTATTAGTTACATGATGTGCAATCTTTGACATAATAATATTATTATAGACAATGGCTCGTAACAAACAGCATACCTTTGCAGCCCGCAAAAGTACTGGGGGTATGGCTCCAAGGAGAAAGTTGATACTTAATAATGATAGTGAATCTAGTGGCAGTGATGATGAATCCAGTGATACGGATGCTAATGCGTGGAGGCAAAGCCACCAGCCTGGAACGAACTTAGATGTATCTACAATGCAATATACAGATCTTTCTACAGCTGCTACTCGTCTCCCTACTAATGTCATGTCATCAAATATGCCTCCCTTGGATGAACCAACTAGTATATCCTCAATGCCAATATTCAATTTGGGCACTATAGATGATGGTTCATACATTCTTTCGAGGAAAACAACACAGCTGAAAGATTCTGTTGGTACACATGGTAATAAGTTTTTAGCAAGTATTATCAAGAAATCGAAGAGGGAATATCCTAATTCGGATTGGGTTATGGTATGGGAGAATAAAGAGGGTAACGGTTTTAGTATTCTAGCAGAAGAGATGTGTGATGATGGGGAGTATGAAGAACTAAGTCATATACTTGAGAGTGGGGAGCTTCATGGATGCGATCTTAGGGGAAATATGAGTACAAACCAGTTTGGGCTTGTTTCTGACATAGATTTGCCAGCGAGAACATTTGTAGCAGTAGAATGCGGAGTTGTGTGGTCGGAATATATCCATGATGATGTTATCAAAGAACAAGGCGACCCTTTGCTTGGCCTTACATCCAACTTAATTCCTGCAAGGCTATTGCAACAACTATCAGATGGCCGTTCATGGAAAAGTTATAGAAAAGGATGCAAGCAGGCTAAAGAGGTAAAATTAAATAGACTTCCTGGATTTGTTGTAGAGAGCAGCTTTCGGGGAAATGAGACGAAACATATTGATGACCCTCAGGGGATCTCTTTGGCTGGAGGTGGCGTTACAGGGAAAGAAACACCCAATCTAGAGGCAAGAGCCATATTGGATTTGAAGCATTCTTCTATTACTGTTGGGTTTGAGACTAATAGAGAGGTACCAGAAGGCACGGAACTTACAATGAACTGGGGCTGTTGGGATTCGATTTGTGATAATATACTCCCGGGGTGCGCACAAATGTCGCTTGTTGCTAGTAAATGTGAACTAGCACTGAAGGAAATTGCACAAAAGATCCCACCAGAAATTAAGCAGGTGAAAGTAGAAGTTCAAGAAACATCTGGCAGTGCCGTATATTACAATCCAAAGAAATCTGTGTTTTGCTGCCTTGAGGAATTAGATATGGAGTTGAGGGACGGCGTCACTGAATATCTTGGTAAAGAATTTAGTTTGCTTAGTGACATAATGAAGGGTTCCGTGACAGCTACCACCAGCTCATCTACTAGATGTAGGCCTTTCGAATATGACGAAGAAGTATGCAAAATGTTTGCCGAAGTGAGTCAAGATGCTATGTCTCTCTCCCAAACAACAAAGAACAAGATGAAGAGGATACCGAGAAGAGCTAGCACAAACTTTGACAGGTATGTTTATAATCTGTGTACTCGTTCATCAACACTTCATCTTGCATACTCACATTAACAATATATGCATAGGGTGAAAAAGAAAATTGTTGAAACCTTTGATGCCAATGTGGAGGTTGTAGAAATACTTGACATGAATAATCCGGCAAAGTTGTTTGAGTTGCCAGGGAGGCCTGCTCTTGGACTTCGTGCTAAACAAGCCATTCGAAAGGGTACTCCTATTCTTGCCTATGGAGGTATCATTGAGCAGAATGGCGATGGAACAACAACATCAAATGAAGGATATGTAATGGACTGTGCAATGCCCAAGGAATATAAAGGCCCTGGGATTTATATTGATGGCGGGTTAGGCCCTAGTCTAGGGGGTATGATTAATGATCCTTGGACACCAAGTGGCTACCCCAAGCGTGAGAGCAATTTGATTTCTATTGAGCACTGGGATGAAGAAACAAAGACCCCACAAGTTGTTTTCTATTCGACAAGGAACATCAAGAAAGGCGACGAATTACTTTATTCGTATGGAGAGAACTATTGGAAGGTTACTTGGCTAATTCTTATGAGAGAACATGCAGAAAGTGCTGCTGCCTCTGCCACGAAATGCCGATTATATAGGGAACGAATTCTTGAATTCACAAACTTGACAGAAGAAGAATTGGAGAAAGAGATTGTTGAGGCCATGCAAAGGATGGATGTTAATGAGGATGATACCTCATCGGAAGAAGAAAGCAGTGAAGAAGAGGAGGAAGATGAAGAAGACTATCGTTGGGCAAAGAGTGGGTATGTGTACCAAGAAGAGGATGCTCTAAAAGGACGATCGTTGAGAAGTGGGCAAAAGTTTTAATACCGCTCTATTATGAGAGATAAACCTTACTGTCTCTTAAACTTAAAACAAATTTGTAGCTGTGTAACAATAATGGTTCGTTCAAAGCAGTAGTTATTGAAAAGATAATGGCATAAGTGTTTTTTAGTCTATCACATTCATTTGTTCCACTATGCATTAATATCCTTGACAAACTCCTCAATCGTCTCCTGCATGGCATCTACATCAAACTCTCCAGTAAATCTACACCCGCCCAACTCACCCTTCAAAAGGATAAGTCTCAACTGTCCATCGGCAACCTTCTTATCTAAACTCATCAATTTGTTAAATGTTTCAACTGTCATGGGTGACTCCTTGGGAAGCTTGATGGGCAAATCGGCACTTTCCAATATATCATATATCCGTTGCTTCAATTCGGCATCAATCCATCCCATCTTTTCACTCATGGTAGCAGCCATGGCAGTACCAATAGACACACCCTCCCCATGTAAAAATGTACCATATCCTGATCCATTCTCAATAGCATGTCCAAATGTATGTCCAAGATTTAATGTTGCTCTCATCCCAGCCTCCTTCTCATCAGCTTGGACAACCTCACTCTTATTCTCACAGGATCGTTTAATTGCGTATCGTGTAACTTCTGGATCTCGTTTTAATAACTTATCCATATTCTCCTCTTGCCATTCGAAGAAGGGTGCATCACGAATTAATCCATATTTGACAATTTCACTAATACCACTTTTTAATTCTCGATCTGGTAATGTATCAAGGGTCGTAGTGTCAATGAAGACACATTGAGGTTGATGGAATGAACCAATCATATTTTTACCAAGGGGATGATTAACACCTGTCTTGCCACCAACTGAGGAGTCTACCATTGCCATTACTGTCGTTGGAATCTGTTGTGTTATACATAATAATATTTTGTGCACATCATGTGAGCATTTTTTGCAAATGACCAAAAAACTTGCAACTCCTGCATTAAAACATAAGAGCTATACAGATGAAACAATACAATATCTCACGTACCTGAATAAAGTTCACACCCCGTTGATAAATAGCACTAGCAAATCCAACCATATCGCCAATAACACCCCCACCAAGTGCAACAAACGTACATTTCCTATCCAATCCTAATTCCAATGCCTTATCTAATATCATTGCCATACAATCAAAAGTCTTATGTTCCTCACCATCCGGTAATACTACCGTATCTACTTGAACATTCCCATCCTTTTCTAACAATGCCTTGTATTGTTCGAGATATAGTGGTGCTATTTTATCATTTGTTATTAGTAAGGCACGTTTACCAACCACATGTTGTTGTAATAATTGTGTAGTTTCGGTATTACTAAAATCGGATCCGATATATATTGGATAATCACGTCCATCTGTTAAGTCTACTTTAACAATATCATATTCTGTGACTGTGGAGGTGGGTGTTGAGGAAACTTGTAGTTGTGATTTTGATTGTTGTTCTTGTCTTGAGGATATATTAGTGGCTAGCGGAGATGTTGTAAAGGAATTGGCGCATTGTGCGGTGAGTAGTATTGAAGATACAGCAGCTATAAGCCACGAGTAAGAGGAGGACACCATGATAAGCTACGTAGTGGAGATTAGTGGAGGAGAACAATGCAAAAATGCATTTTGAGTTTTGAGGGGTGGGGGTTAGATAGGTGGTATCCTTTTAGATTGACATACTCAATCGATAATATATCGGCAATAACTCGTCTAGTCGACGCCTCCTCTTACTAATCTCAATGCATTATGACCCCAATTATTTATCTTGAGTTGATATTTAATAGCATTTGCAGTTGTTATACTTCCCTTATTTCTCTACTGCAATACAAGATATCTTGGTAATCATCCCATACACATGCAATAATATGGTAACAATTGATAAACAAAAGAAAAGGTCATTTCTCCCATCATGGTTCCGACCAAATTGTGCAGATAAAGTACGATGGTTTGCAATATGGTTACTAGTATGGAACTGTGCAGCATTAGCCGATGCACTAGCCTTTACTTTCATGCCGGCATCTAATCTTGATGGATATTATGGAGCTGGTAGATGGAACGATGTCACATTTGCCCAAACAAGAATGCTAGCTAATTGTCAATTAGGTTTGGTTTCATTAGTCTCATTAGTAGGTTTCACGGGAAATGAAAGTCAAATTAGAAATGTATTTCGAATACTTTTCTTAACAACAATAGGTGCGTTACGCGGTGTTGCTTTGGGTATGAAAGAGGGAAGATTCTACCAATATTTGATTCGGCATGGGCATCTTGTTTAAGTATTCCACCATTCATCTTCTTGGGATACTTCTGTTTTGTATATTGAGGATATGAGGAGTGTGATTTAAATTATGTCAAAAGGTATTCAAAAGTTATATAACACTGAGACAGAGATAGAAGAATGTAGGTTTTGCAGGAGATTCTTCTTATTGATTTACAATGTACAATGCTAAGGACTGAGAATCGTATCCATGTCCATTTGTGAAGAGGATTTAATGTAAAAAGAGTGTATGATGAAAATCAAGCCATCTGACTATGAACTTGCCAAGTCACTGTATGGATTCCATCTGCATCATCTCAACCAAGGCCCTCCAGTCAGTGATTTAAGAAAAGATATTGACAACATGTCGGAAGAAGCAAAGAAGAACTGTGTAGTATTCTGTGCAGGATGTCACAACCAGAAAGAGAATGAAGGCATATACAGTATTCCATTGAATAAGTTTCAGAATCAGCTCAAGATGAACATGTCTCAGGTCGCCAATTGGTAATTGATTTTGATTTGATTGTTGTTGTCCTCAAGTTGTTCGTGTTGGGTGGATTTCGATGTAGATCTACTACCCAATGTACTCCAGATATACTACGAACTATCTTTTATGATCACTTTCGTATTTTGTATGATGATACAGTTGATCGTGATGTTGATGATATGTTCAATAACCTTGATGATAATGATGAATGCAAACCATTGATTAATTCAGCTATTTTGGGAGCATTGAAGAAGCGGAGTAAGAAATGTCCAGGATGTAAGATGGACTTTCCAAATATCTCATCTTTTCATTCAACAGTAATCCACTGGGATCATACTGAAGATAAAGTGTTTGAAGGTGTTGATCTTAATGTGAAACCACCTGTGGTCATGCTGAATGAAGTTGGACGATACCTTAATGCAACATGTGCATTTTGTCATGGAGAACAACCAAAAACGCCAAAGAAAAAAAGAACATGGGCATAATATTCTCCTCGTTAATTTACAATGTACAATGCTAGAGAATGTATTCTTGTCCATTCATGCTAGAGAATGAATTCTTGTCTCTTTTCGAACCCACATACTCCTTCAGGTAGAGGTACACCTTTAAATGAGCACTCTACAGATATCATATGTTCAGGACCATGGATGTCCGCAACTTCTACCCCTCTTAATGTTTTGTGTAATACTTTCTCATCTGATCTAACACTAACTGATACCGCTGCAATAACTGTCATGAAAGCTACTATGCTCAGTATTCTAATGACTGTCTTGGTATTACTACATCTTCTTGTCTTCCGACAATGATAAGGATTCATTGTTTTCTTCGTTGGAATCTTACTGTTTATTATGGACACCATTCAAGCCTCTTGCAAACTGCAGTCTCTTGCAACTACGACGGTGTTTGCTTGCTACGAGATGAGAGTATCGTTTAGATGTGTGCTTAATGGCTTAGTGGTTGACGACGACGATGGTGAGATGGCTGTGCATAAGATGTGATCAACTATTGATATGCATCAGGTTGATGTTATGGCAGGCATCAGCCAGATCAATTGCCTAAGTAAGCTAATAGGATGAGCAATAGTCTACTAATGCTACTGTGTGTTTGTTAGGATGAGATGAGCAGTTGCAATGAAGGCCAGAGATGAGCAGTTGCAATGATATCATATCATTGCCATCGTCGGAAGAGGAGAAGGATTGGCGGCACTCAGACACTCGAAAAATGAAGAAAAATAATGGCCGTCAAGAAAGAGGTGGATAACTCTCAAGGAAGGGCAGAGATGTAGCTGGGATTAAAGTATAATTAAATACAGCTCTATTTCTATTTACTCTGGCTTTGTACCTCCACGGCCAAACCCTTGGGGAACCTTGACATTAGCAAAGGTTGGAACTGGTGCCCGGGGGATGAAAGAATCAATAACCTTGAATGTTCCATCGGTGTTCCTTACATTGGTAGTGGCCGAATGGCTAGGGATGCAAGTGATGAACACCCCGTTTGCTTGCGTCCCATCTCCGTCTCCAATTGTTTCTGAGGAGGCACCGCTATCATGAATCTTCTGTAATGAAACAACACATACTTCACGAGAACGGGGTTTGTTTCTTGGCGCAAGGATATACATGCCTTTGAAGAATGTTTGTAGTGAAGATTCAACGATACTAGCACTTCTCCTGCAACGCTGAGTAGTAGAGATGTGTGAGCTCTCTATAGACGTAATTATATAAATACATAAGAGATGGTACTTACACAGATGAACATTGAGTCGGAAATGGCACCCATTGCTACTACCTGAGAACATTGCTTACCTAGGCCTAGGTTTACTGCAATTCCTCGAACAGTCTCCCGCGCACCATAAGAGTGACTACGACTACCATCCGTTTGAACATTCATATACTCAACAACTGATGTAAGGCCTACATAGTATCCGGCTTGGAGGTAGGGCCAGTTCTCATCATCCGCCTTAAATGTTTCAATGTCCTTACGAGTAAGCGGAGTCACTCCCCAGGTCTTGAGGAAGTCTTCACCTTTCTTCCCAAACTCTTGGATTTGCACGAGTATTGCGGTGAGCATCTTACGTGTTGCTTCTGATGTATCAGGGTGTAGACGTGCAGTATTCTATTTATCGAAATCGAGGAAGTATGTGAGATGAGTTTAGAATAACATACCAAACGAATATAATGCAGCAGCAAGAGACGACTTACCATTATACATTGGATAATGTATGCCGCTTCTTTAGATCCGGATTCAATAAATGGTGCATTCTTTTCCAGTTCCAGTAGGATTTTATCTGTAATAGTTTGCTTTGCAGCAAGCTTACCCTTCTTTTTCTCCTGCTCAGATTTACGATGCCTATCAGTCAATCTATATAGGTAAGTTTTGAATTGATCACCAGTCATAAACCTTTTAGCAAAACGATGCTCCGGCTTTAATCTGAAATGTTCCTTTTGGATGAGGTTTCTGAGATCAACTTGATGTTTCGGTGAAAGATGATATCCGTCTAAACTATGTTCATTGAAAAAATTCTGAGCAATATCCTTCACTGCCCTTAATCCCGGCTCTCTTCCACTACTAGATCCGTTGGATGCAACTAAACGTGCAACTAATTCTTCTAGTTCTTGAATCCGATTCTCCTTTGATACCATATCAGCTCTAAGTGCTGCATTTTCTTTGCTATACTGTTGCTTCACCCGTTCTAATTCAACTAATTTTTCATCATCTATTTCTTCTTCCTCATCATCACTGTCGAAATCATTATCACTCTGTTCAATATTATCTAATCTTTCAGCTATACTAACTTTCCGTAATATATCTAATGGATTGATTAAACTACTCACTGGTTTATCATCTGCTGCTGAAATGGGTGAAACAATTTTACTCAATATGATGTCCCATGAAGATTGATATCTAGTTCTCTTTGTATTACTAATTTTATGAGATATGAGGTTCCAACCAGAAGAGTAACTACCCTCTTTTTGTTGGTGTCTATTAATATTATTGATATCATTCTTATCATTCTCGTCAATCTTTTCATGTTTACGTTTCTTCTTAGATAGTTTAGATAACGCCTCCGCCTCTTGACATGATGATATTACTGCTGTGTTATTTACAGCAGCACCTCCTCGACATCCTCCTCGAGTAATTTGCGATGATAATTCTTCCCTTCCTCCTTCCTTGCCCGTTTCTTGCGCATCCACCGCCAGGCAAATTTTAGACAAGATGTGAGCCTCCATTATCTTCTTGTATATCTACTATGTTGGTGTATAATAATAACCAGAGGTCTACCAACAACATCACGATATCACAGCAATCAATACCAACTGAAAAAATGATCTAATTCCCGCAACGAATTTACAAGAAAAAGATACCATTTTCGTTCTTTTGGGAAGGTGCAGCAGCTTATTAGGTGTGAGTACTGAGGTACTAATGTTGATGATATTGTAAGACAGTGCAGCATATCAGCATTGGATATATCAATAATTAACAGTTTAGATATTATTGATTGTTGCAATATGGCACGTACCAAACAAACCGTTCATAAGACAACTAAGAAAACTCCAACACCACCATCAAATGTTGGTGCATGTGTAGATGATAAGAGTGGTACACCAGTTGTAAATGATGCTGTACAATCCTTAGCAACACTAGGCGGTGCAAATGGCGGTAATAACGATGGTAATACCGGTAGTGGTAAGAGAAAGGCGGCGGATGACACTACGACAACACTTATCTCACATGATGATTTTCAATTATTTTGTGGAGGGTTACATGGTACCGGTGATGGAATAGATGAGGATTTATTGTGTTCTATGGGGGGTGATGAAATTGCAGGTTTGCTTGCTCTTCGTGATATCGACTTCCACCCTTCTTCTACAAGGGAAGAATTGTTAAATATCCTCAATCGAAACCGTTACCCAATCCCGACGTCTCTACTCTCGAGGTTTAGGATAGTACAACTACCTGAAGGGAAGGTTAATTTATGTGCAAGCGTCCAAGGGAGTTTGGAATTATTGGTTGTATCATCTGTTAGTGATAGTTATGCTGGTGATACCATCAGTGTAGGTGAGGCATTCATATCTTTTGATTATGTTCCAGTAACATCAGTCATGGCAGCTAGGTTGGCAGATCGATTATTCAATGGTAGGGGTAGCCTCCAAGGCCCTGCTGTGATTGGAGTATTATCACCCGTATCCTTGTCTCCAGATGGTGGTAGTAGGAAAAAGGGTAAGAGTACATCCATAAACAACCTTGATGATGAAGAGACTCAGGATGAATTGATGAAAAAGGAGATAGCAGAAGTCTCTAAACCCAAGCAACCATTGAATAGGTACAATCTCTTCTACAGATACAAAAAGAAAGCCCTTGACAATTATATGGAAAATAATCCAGATGCTTGCTTAGAGGGTGCCTTGGCGATTATCAATGCCGTGGTCGGAACGGAAGGTGTTCAAGGTACCGATTCCATGTCACCCGATGCGTTAGATCAAATTCGCAGTAGTAATATCCGCAGTTTGTTGGAAAATGATCTCCAATCTCATGATACCAGTAAACGTGTACATAGAGCTTCTTCAGACAGTAAAAGTGTACTTGGTTTTGTTGAACTTGGTAAGGCAATGTCCACTTCCTGGAAAAACGTTGATGCATTTGCCAAAGGGGGTAAGATATTGTTATACTACTTTAGCTTGTTGATTTGATGCAAACTCATTCATACCACCACGACATTTCTCTTAGTATTCAAAGAGCTTTCTGAAGAAGGAAAAGAAGCTAGTGGATATTCTAAGAGATTTGCAGCATATCAAAAGAAAGTGAAAGAGATCAAGACGCGATTTGCGGAGAACGGAAAGAAGAAACAGGAAGCTCCAATATCCTCCAAACCAAACACTCCCAAGGTTAACCAAGCCGCCGCCGACTCACAAGTGATATCACCAGATATTCCAGTGAATACCACCACCACAAAGGAAGTATCCTCGTTCTCAATTGCAACAGCAGCAGCAGAGAAGACTGAGCCTGCCAAGGAGGAGGAGATGGTTGAGGAGAAGGAGCCTGCCAAGGACAAGGAGACGGTTGAGGAGGAGGATTTTCCCACCGAGGGGAAGACTGTTCAGATGGAAAATAGCGTGATGGTTGTCTTGTTGAAATCAGCTAACGAAAAGCATGGCAAGGTAAATGACAAAGTTACAACGCTTGAAGAGAATGCTCAGGACGTTGGTACAAAGATGGCTTATACCAACTCAAAAAAGGCTATTGCCAAAGCTAAGACGATTCTGAACAAGTTTGGGAATGTTGCGGTGGAAATGGAGAGGACACTAAAAGAAGAGAAGGCGTAAGTACATATGTTTAACGTGTTTGTTAGTGAAATGGCTCGTTTGTACAAAGCTCATGAATATACCCTGACCACTTCATAAATAGGGCGGAGGAGACCAAAGCGAGGAATCTCTCTAAGAAGCACCGACAATCTCTTACCGAGATCCAGTTCCTCAAGACCAAGCTTGCTTCTACCAATGAGAGGAACAAAGTACTCGAGACAGAGAAAACTGGCTTTGTGGAAGAGATTGATACTCTCAAAGCTGAGATTGATACTCTCAAGGCTGAGAATGATACTCTCAAGTCTGAGAATCACATTCTCAAACAACACGAGAAGGAAGCAAGTTTTTCGGATTCTGAGGAGGAAGAGTATGGTGGATATCAAGAGGTTCGTGCAAAGATGGGAAATTGAGATGACTGAATCCTAATGCATGGATTGCATCCAAGTGGATCTCGGTCTCTCTGTTGATGGATGATGATACTTGCTTTGTTTTGAATAGACATTCAAATACACAGATAGGATAATGATAGATTTGCATTTTATATGACATACGACGTCTTCCCTTCTACACGTAAACATAAAAGATATGATTAACGTGAAGACCGATCACTGTCCGCCAAGGAGATACCGTTGGTTTTTTCATCGAGCTACTGCCTTTTAGCATAGGCACAACAAAAGCAAGGCATGCAATAGGATGGAGCGGAGTCATTATCTATCAAATTGTATCCGACTGTGGTTGGGGAGGCATGCTAATGCTAAGAAGTTATCTACCTCCTACTTATCATCGTTTGCCTACTGCCACTAAACATTGCATGCATATAAGCTAATAGCATGTACTTACAGCTCATATCAATACTCTTTATATAGAATAATATACTAATAGCACTATGAACGGTGAAGGAGATCAAATATTTGGGTGGGAGATGAAAGACTAATCATGCAAGCTGCTCAAAGGCAACCCGTCGTCGTTAACCAATTGAATAAACAAGCACACGTCACTATTAAGTCGATAGAACCTGGTATGACAATCAACACAATAACAAATGGATCGACCCTTTATCTCCGCAGTAGAAAGGCAGAGGAAGAACTGTATCAACTCATAAGAGAGAACGAGGACAACATACCAAAAGAAGTATCTACTCTTTTATCTACATTAGATGCTATTAATGACGTGAATGATGATACGGTTCAACAACTACAGCAGCAACTTGTTGATATGTCAAGAGAACGAGATGAACAGGAAGAGTTGTATAAGAAAGAGAAAGAAGAGACTAGACGATGGAAGAGTATTGCTTGTGAGTTGAGGAAGAAGTGTAGGTCGTTAGTCGATGAGTCTGATGATGATATATCATCAGTTGATTTGGATCAAGATGAATCCGACAGATGTCACTCAACAAGAACGGAAGATACCACCGCATCGACAATATCTTTTCTCTCTAGTGAAAATGGTATGCCATCCGATCTTGTAATGAAGAATGGGATGAAAGAGTTACAAGCGGAGAATGATGCTTTGCATGAAAGTTTGGAAGAGGCAATGCAACTAGCAAAAGGTATGAAGGAGATTGTATCATACTTTGCTCGTGTACACAAAGAGAATCCTCCTATTCACTCGGGAGAAAAGGTACGCTTATTGAAAGAGGAAGTAAATGAATCAAAGAGTAAGCTATTGGCGGATCTGTGTGATGTAATGGAGGACATTCATATACTCAGAAGTTCAAGTGATGAGTTGGATGATACCGTCTCAATGTAGAATAAATAAATGTTAGTAGGAAATAGGTGATGCTACTGCTTTCTAGGTATGTACTGAATGATCTTTCCACCAAGTCGAGGAAGTCATCTCTATCAGTCGGCTAGCAGCTCTGCTGAATGCAAATGATAACTCTTTGACACTTGCAAGCTCAGAGATTGGAGAACCTTGTGCTTGAGCTACGTCAACTCCGTTCATGTTGCCGCTTGATCCTATATCATCTGTAATGATCTTATCATTATCGCCTTCAGTATTTGATGTGCTGCCTACAAACAAGTTATCTGGAATGTCAGCTGCACCACAGGCTAAGCAGCATCCAGCTTCGTATAACTCATCTATCAAGGTTATAAATCTATACAGGTTTGATTGAGTTGAGCAAAAACAAGAGTTGAGTTATAGACACCACACATACATGACAATTAATCTCACCTTCGGGCTCTATCTGGGTACTTCAAGCTTAACTGCGGTATATCCTCAATAATCACAATCTGAAAGTACTTTGCAATGGCATTATAATCAGAGCTACCAAGGTCTCTTGTACATAGCTCCTCAAAGGTAAATCTAGCAATGGAATTTGAGTGATACCGACTTACTGAGATTGTCCGTTGAAAGTTGACTTGAAGAGTAAGCGGTTGACTGTTCATGTGTTGTGAATCTTTTTGATAGAGCTGAAATAGCTCATCTAACTTCTTCTCAGATGCATTGCTTCCATTTTTGCTCAAATAAAAGTAATCGCCACATTGTCTCTCCATTCCTGACTTTACACGCCGGTAGTCCTTGTCCTCTATAGTAGTATTACCTGAAGATTTTCCTTTATCACCCAAATGATGAATGATACAATACTTTTCTAATAAACTAATAAATGGTAAGAAATAGGATCTATTTAATCCATCTTCATATAAATCCTGCGGAGGTCGATTACTAGTTGCAACAACTACAACACCACATCTCCATAGCTCACCAAAGAATTGTGATAGTATCATTGCATCGGCAACATCATTCACTTGGAATTCATCTATACATAATAATGTAATCTCTTTTGATAATTGCTGTGCAATTTGGATAATTGGATTCATATGCTTGGAAGTGTCAACATGAAATGATCGTCCGTGTTTATCTAACAACTGCTTGTTGAGTGTATGTATACGTTGATGTATCTCTTGTAGAAAAGCATGAAAGTGTATCCTCCTCTTTCTACTCTTGATGATTGGTGCATTGTTATAAAAGGTATTCATTAGCATTGACTTTCCTATCCCGACACTTCCATGAATGTAGAATCCTCGGGGTACTGGTATTGATATTGTGGGCGGTGGAGCCACTTGTTGCTCTGTGGTATCTGATGAAGACTTGTCACTTTTCTCCAGTTGTTGATTTTCTCTCTCATACTCCAATATTTTTAATTGCTCAATAAACTTTTCATGATCATATTCATATAATGCCGATTGTAAACGAGTCATTCTCTTTGCTGTATGTTTTTGCAGCTCGTCGGATAGATACTTTCCTTCACTAACATGTTGTTCATATACTTGAATTAAAGGAGTGAATTTTATTGTTTGCCTGTTGTTATCACTACTAATAATGTCACTAGTAAATAGGCGTATGTTATTGTGATGTATTGCCATTGCTTGCATACTGCAACTACTTTCTAAGCACATGATATGTCGATCAAATGCTCGTCGGAATAATTTCCTCGAGACAATCTGTCTTGAAATGACCTGAGAACCAAACATATAGCAGAATTCCACACTCCTAATCTAACACACTACACACTACTACCGCTGGCATTCTAACGCCACTAATTGAGTCGCTGCCACGCTGATATTCCGACGCACATCTTGCTTTGATTATATTCTCTTCTAGATAGTAGGGGCCAAAACCAAGCGATCCCAAGAAACATTCCATTTGTAATACAATTTCACGTTGAAAAGTCCTTAGGGTTTAGTTATTGAGTTGATAATAATCGCCAACTAAAACACCTCTATCATGGCAAATCACTTAGCCGAGCGATGTCATTTGGACCTCCTCTTCCTTGTAGATGCATTCATTTCAGTTTTCTTTGGTACTGCGGCGTTGTTAACTCCTCATGGTATATTCCAAAAGATCCTGGGAGGAGGTAAGATATGAGGTATGAATATTTGTACTTTATGAGACTTATAAATAGATGCTTTTGATAAGTGATATTATTATGAGACTGGTGCTTTTGAATTACTTACGATACTCTAATGTTCATCAATCGTATTAGCATATAACCATGATGTACACGAAGTATTAAGATTATACGGTTGTTTAAGAATTGCTTTGGCTTGGTTATTATATAACATAAGAAGTGTTGATGATGGAAGATTCAGAAGATCAGTATGTGAAGCTTTATTTTGTTGCTATATATTGCAATCTTTGGCAGTATTAAGAGCACAATTTACAGATAGAGCAAATATTATTAATTGGATTGCAATAATACTGTTAACGTCTATCGGATGTTGTTATGGCCGATTCAGATTTAGTAAGAGTGGAAATTTGATAAAGGTCTATGAACTACCTCAGAGTGATAAATCAATGATGAGATGACAGTGGACAAATATCAATTCCCAGCGAAGGGTATATTTGAATTCAAAGACAGTTGAAGAGGAAACAGGAAAAAGAACTCTGATGATGTGTTACTTTATCATTTATTTCCTATTCAATTGAAAGAGATACGAAGGAAAGTGTTAACAAGTCACAACTCATTAATATAGAAGTATTGCAACATTCTCCTTCTCATCCTAATCCTTCTTCTTATTGGTACGCTGTGATCTTCGAGGACCAGTATTCTTCTTTTCGTCCTTCTTCTTCTTTCCTTCCTCCTTCTTTGCCTTTTGTCTACTCTTTGCTGTATGTTTCATTTGTGTTACATCTTTAAGTAAATTCGATGCCTCTCTAATCATATGAATCAACATACACAGACAAACCATCAATAACGGAGCACAGACCATAATACCCATGAATATACCACCCCTATCAAAGTAATTCTGTGTTATACCAAATTCTTGCCATCGTGCACTACCAGTTGTATTTAGATATTCTGCCAATCGAACGATTAATCCAATACATATCATGAATCCCATACGTGTATATATACCACCTTTTCTACTTATTGTTATGGCAGTAATGATAATAATGATATGAAATGCAAGTAATGATTGAATGAAGGGTTCGTTCCATGTAATTGCTGATGTGAATGCTTGAATATGTTCTTTTGTTGTTTGTGGTCCAACCTGTTCGTATGGTGATTAATGGTGAGTATGTATTGGTTAGTGTACATTCTTTTGTGTTGTTGTATTGCAATTTTGTTGTTGTTGACGGGCTGATGTATATTATGTAATCACAGCATTCGAATTATATCATATCAACATACAACATATCAACACATATCTCACCTGATTAGACATGATACCACTCATCACCGAATCAGCCATCCCCATCAATGGACTACCGAAATCTTCTACTCCATCCAATCCATCCATGTCAATACCGTCACCAACATCTTCGTCGGTGATTTGAATATCATCACCATTCATTGTTGTTGTATCGGAGGAAACTGTATCTTCACCACCATCGCCACCCATTGATGTACTCTCACCCATCATAAACTTTGCACCCTCAGTAAACACTTGTGCTACCTTCTCCATATCATCGGAGAGTTGTTGGAAGTATGATGCCATAATGTGTTTGTGTTTACTAAGAGACTTGTCTATGGTATGAAGTTTTTAAGAGATAGATGAGCAAGATCGAAGATTATGAGTTCAATAAAAGTATATGAAGGCAATAAGTGAATATAGATTGATATAGGTCGCGGTCACCTATTCTACGATACCCTTGTGTTGTGTAGGATACTACCTGCTGACTACTATTTTCTTAAAGTTAACCGTTTAACCGCCAAAATACATTTTAATTTCATTTTGACTTTTATCAGATTTGCTTGACAATTCAGCTACATAGACATTCTAGCTCTCAATGAGGAATATAAATGAGGGAAAGATGCAATGATTATCTTGTCAAATAGCTCGTTAATTGTCGTCTTTGAACGTTGGCATTGTTATTCTTCATGAGGTAAAATGAGTAAAGTTTACAATGAAGTTGATGATGATGAAAAAGAAGACAAGGGCAATGATCATCAAGAGTTTCTTCAAGAAACAGCATCTACTAAACGTTTGTCTCTGGACGAAACATTGAAAGAAGACGAAGATGACAATTCTTCTTCTTCTAAACGATCATCTTCGACGTCCATTACAAAATCAATAGTTAATAGAGCACTCGATTCCAATGTTTCAATTGCCTTCATGTCATTCATTACGACATATGCAATATATGGTGATGATGTACGAATACTTGGTTTCAATCCACAATCTGATTCAACATTTCTAGTATTATCATCATTAGCATTCATGTTCTTCTTACTTGAAATTACATTATTATGTTGGTGTCGAAGTAATTACTTAATTCAACCTAACTTCACTGCAATACAAGAACAATTAACATTGGATAGATGGAAGGGACGACAGAGTACAATAGGTTGGTTAGGACAGTTGGGTAAAGCTATGCAAATGGGTTCATTCTACTTTTGGTTAGATTTAATATCAACTTTATCAATGATTATTGATATGCCATGGTTTATACAGTTACAATCAACTGGAAGTAGTAATAATAATGTTATTGATTCATCAATGGCTGGCAAGGCAAGCATGGCAGGTGCCAAGGCAGCTAATAAACTCAAGGTTATTCGAATGGTACGATTAGTAAGATTGGCAAAGTTGTATAAATACTTTTCAACAAAACAGAGTGCTTCTTCTTCTTCTGCCAACAAAATTGCACCGACAACAACATCAAGTGAAAGTCTTCGTCAGAGTGATAAAGAGAGTAGTTTAGATATCCTCCCACCAGAAAGTCATGTGGGTGCTGAAATGTCAGATAGAACAACAAAGAAGGTTATTGTTGGTATACTTATCATGTTATTGGGTATACCTCTACTACAGGCCGATGAAGTTGATTATTTGAATGAATTCTCAATGAAGATGACATTTGAACATCGGACATTAATTACTTCTACCGGAAATGGAAATGATGTCAATGAGTATGAGCTTGAACAGTGGGAATTTTCAGAATCACTTTTAGTTGATAGTACCAATTGTATTGACGTAACATACAATGGCTTTGAAGATGGACTATCAAATGACGCGATCATACCTTCTGATAGAGCAAAAATACAAGATTTACGAGTAGAAGAGTTGGATGTGATAACAATTGGCGATGTAGATTACGTCCGATCAATGACGGCTGTGTTTGATGCATCAGAAAGAAAACGAGAGGAGGCACTCTCGGGTGTACTTCTAACAAGTTTTGTGATTGTACTCTTGGGGTTAGGCATGGTCTCCTTTACGAAGGATGTTCGTAACCTAGTCATTGTGCCCATTGAGCATATGATACAACTTGTTCGTGAGATTAGTGAGAATCCACTGGGTAAAGATCTATCACTCAATCTCGATCTTGATAAGAGACACAAGGATGATGGTATGGAAACTACGCTCCTGATTCGAACGATATCAAAGATTGCAGGCCTGATGCGTGTTGGATTTGGTGAGGCCGGTGCTGATATTATTGGCAAGAACTTGAACATGACACAAGGCACTGATACGATGAATCTTCTTGGCAATGGTCGAAAGATACACTCTATATTTGGTTTCTGTGACGTCCGGCAGTTTACGGATACTACCGAGTGTCTCCAAGAGGAAGTAATGCTCTTTGTTAATCGAATTGCTCATATATTGCATTCGATTGTAGTTCAGTGTGATGGAGCCGCTAATAAAAACATTGGTGACGCATTCCTACTAACGTGGAAAGTCAACACTGACAAGCTTGAAACTGGAACATGTGAAGATCACAACTATTCGGCCGATAAGGCACTGTACTCCTTTGTCAAGACAATGATTGAAATGAGTAGACACGAAGACTTTTTATGCAAATTCTCTCCTCGTGCATTAAGTGAACTCTATGAACGCATGCCTGGCTACAAATGTCGTATTGGATGTGGCTTGCATTTTGGTTGGGCAATCGAGGGTGCCATTGGCTCGTCGAAGAAGATTGATGCCTCATACATTTCACCTCATGTTAACATGTCAGAAACACTCGAGAGTGCAACAAAAGAGTATGGGACATCTATACTAATGTCCGAACCCTTCTACAACTTGTTGTCTCCGGAGGCTGTTGCTGGTTGTCGCAAGGTTGATGTGAAGAGTGGTCGTTTAACAAGTTTATATACATTTGATGTTGATTTGGGTGTTGGCTTTGCTGAGCATAAGAAGAGCAAGGCTAGGCCGACCAAGAGTAGACTTCCCCATCATCGGAAGACGGCAATTTCCCTTGTTGTGTCTGAGCCGGGAAGTAATATATTGCAACGACCAGCAGACGTCAGTATACGAGGTGGTGGTGCGAATAACACAAACGGTAGTAGTCTAGGAGATTTACCAGCAATCCGAATATCAAACAACTTTCCCAATATTTGGAGAACAGATGAGGATATACTTCGTGTTAGATCACACTTTAGTGGTAAACAACGTGAGATTTGGGGCTTGGGAATGAAGGCATTTGAGGAAGGACATTGGAATATTGCCAAGACACATTTTGAGGATGTTCTCGATCAATCTCATGGTAAGGACGGACCTTCTATATATCTTCTTAAGCGTATGTCGGAGTATGATAACTGTGCTCCAGTGGATTGGATGGGATGTTGGAATTCGTGAAGATAAACACTTACATGAACATAACAATCAACCAGGAATGTTAATGTGAGTCGACTCATGCTTTAGGCCCGCTATAACAACCAACTGATGTATGAATGAACATAACAATCAACATGGGGGGGATAATGAACATAACAATCAATCGGATCTGTAGAGCGAGCTAAGTCAATGGTGCAGCGTTGCTTAACATTACTTAACATTACAGGAGATCAACTCAAAGGCACACATGTATACTGATGTGTGTTTAACTTGTGTAAATGAATAGTACATATAATTTGACGGTCTATTCAACCACCCCTCATTGTCTTCGTACTCTAATTCCCATGCTTAGACCGTATGAGACATGTACCGTTAGTCATTTAGATCTTTAGTACAGCCTTATCAGACTCATGACCTTATTCAATTAGATAAGCAAGCCCAAATCACACGAAGCACAGGCAGACAACAACATAAATCAATGAGGGTTGTGATGAGGATGGATAAAGTATTTAGTATGTATAAGACTGGTATAGGCAGGGGATATTCGGTTGGCCGCAGATAGGAATCAGATAGTACCATTTTAGTTTTGCATTGCAATAAAAAACATATCTATTAGATAGTCAATTGCCTTCTCTTTATCACTCCAACATTAACTATGTCGTCCGAGGAGGTACAAAAGGTAAATGAAAAAGGAGCATGTAAATTCCATCCAACGATACAATTACATCATATAAAGAAGAATGGTGATGTACGTATACTGTTGAATGATTGTCCTTTATGTGTTAATTTAGTACCACCGAGTAGTAGTAGTGGTGATGGTGAAATGATTCACAAATATAATGACAATGCAAATATCAATGAGATACACAGCAAAAAAGAAGAAACAACAAGCAAGCTTGATAAAAAGATTGCTGCAAAGTTAAAATCAAAGCAACTAGACGAGATTGAGGTTGGAGATAGAACAGGAGATGGATACAAATGATATACCATCTCCTACGACTAAACGTCCAGATCCAGAAGATGCAAATGAATATCAACTGCAACAACAGAGTCAAATACGGCAGCAGCAACAACAATATCAAGGCTCGCCACTTCGAGCACTTGCACCTTTGCCATTATATCGACCCCCTCAACAGCAACAACACTCACAGTTTAGTAGACAGCATCAGTTTCAGCAACAGTATCCTAATCAGCATTTAGAACAACAACATCAGCACAAATTCGAGCAAGATGATGTGTCAATAATGTCAATGAGTTCGGTCATTCAACAGCGTCAGCAGCAACAACGGCTGCTGCAAGAACAACAAAAGCTTGAAGAAGTAGAAGTCTTCAGTAATGACTCGTCATCCTCCTCTTCGTCGTCCTCATCCTCGTCGACAGATTCAGAAGAAGATAACGATGCACCACTACAACAATCCAACAGATCATTCTCCAGCAGTAGTAGAGTGGCAACGGATACATGCAACTATGATGCAAAAGGATATTGTATAGTACATCCAACAGTAAGGCTACGAAAGAAGAAAAACTTCTTCAGCAAAGAACTCGACGTCATACTGCTTAGTTCTTGTCCTGAATGTTTAATTTCATCAATAACACAACTTAAGAATCGCAAAAAGAAGAAGAGTAGTGGTATTGGTAGCAGAACTAGTAGCAAGTCAAAGTCAAGCGATAGTAGCAAAAAGAAGAAGAAAAGAAAGGATAAGAAAAGCAGCAAGTTTCCGCCAATATCTCAACTTAACTTAAGATCATCAGTTGGTGGTAATAATGGTGATGATACACGATCAATTGGTACAGCGTCGACTATCACTGTATCAAGTTATACCCACTCGACATCTGGACCAGGCTCACCAGGTCATTCAATCGCAAAATCGGTCAGTACTCCTTCAAAGAGTCCAAGTAGTGGCGATAGTGCATCTCAACCTCCAGGCTCTCCACATCGCGGATGGCAACCTCTGATCATTTCACCTCATGCTAATATCAATCACGGCGGCCCTTCTTCTACAATATTACCAATCAACATGGAAGAGAGCGGAGAAGCGGCTGTAATGTCAAGTCCACTGGAACAGAAGGTTTGTCATTCACGCCCATACCTTGAAACACTTACCGAGGAATGTTCTGCGTCATCACAATCTCATCAGTCATCAGCACAACATTCACGAAAACATCAGTCATATCCATTTCAACAGCAACAGAGGCAGCAGCCTCTCTGCCATGAAGAAGATCGAATTGTAGTCTGTGGGATGCCATGGACAGATCATTTAGGATCTGGGTCTTACACTGGTGAGGTTAATCAAATGAACATCCCGGACGGTATTGGCTCTATAAGATACATAGATGGAAAAGTCGCCGAGGGTATATGGAAGAACGGTCAGATAGCCGAGACTGAGACAGAACAATATGAAAGGTCTTCTAGTACGAGTAGTGATAGTGATGATACAGATAGCAGTAGTTCAACGAGTAGTGGTGAGCATTTGGAAGAAGATGATGAAGATGTCAATGATGATGGTGATGCATGAGAGAGGGCAGGCTACATGATGGAGAGGGGCACATAACATAAATAACTAAAGAAATATACAATATCCCCCCTTACCCCGGCCCCCCAAATAAAGATACGGTATCTTTTATGAGAGTAGAGAAAAAAGCTCAAGCAATAACAACAACCAACACAAGACGCTATTATCTGCTATTGCATAAGATCCACACATAAAAAGGAAGAGGTAAGTAATACATAAAGAATATCGTGGTTTGATGGCCTTTGAATCGTAGGAGTGATCACATTTGCAAAAAAAAAAAAGAACTGCTAATAAGCTCATAAAATTTATCATCTTCTCTTCAATCTCACAGATATACTTATATAAAACAACTATAACTTATAAAAACAACAATACAACATAAACAATAATAATGTCCTGTGATATCGGATTATACGGATTGGCCGTTATGGGTCAAAACTTTGCATTAAACATGGCCTCGCATGGGTTTAAGGTATGTGTTGGTAATCGATCTCCTGCCAAGGTTGAATTAACTGTTAACCGTGCTAAAGATGAGGGTGACTTGCCAATCGTTGGTTCGTCGGATGTTGAAAACTTTGTACAGCAATTGTCAAAGCCACGGAAGATAATTATACTTGTGATGGCAGGAAAACCAGTCGATGATACAATTGCAAAGTTAAGTCAATACTTGGAAGAGGGTGATGTAATTGTTGATGGTGGTAACGAATGGTTTCACAATACATTACGTCGTTCGAAGGAATTAGAACCCAAGGGTATCCACTTTGTTGGTATGGGTATCAGTGGTGGTGAGGAGGGTGCAAGGAATGGACCATCGTTAATGCCAGGTGGACCTAAAGTAGCATATGATATGATTGAACCAATCATTACCAAGTGTGCAGCACAGGTTAATGATGGACCGTGTACAGCCTACCTGGGTCCGGTTGGTGCTGGGAATTATGTCAAGATGGTACATAATGGTATCGAATATGGTGATATGCAATTGACTGGAGAAGTTTATGATATTATGAAAAATGTGTTAAAGATGTCGAATGATGAAATGGCAGCTATCTTTGAAGAGTGGAATAAAACAGAGTTGGAAAGTTACTTGATTGAAATTACTTCCAAAATTCTAGCAAAGAAGGATGACGTCACCAATGAGGGATATGTCGTGGATTATATCCTTGATAAGACGGGTATGAAGGGTACAGGACGTTGGACTATTCAAGAAGCTGCTGAACGAAGTGTTGCAGCGCCTACCATGGCAGCCTCATTGGATGCTCGTTATATCAGTGCACGTAAGGATGAGCGTGTCAAGGCCTCGACCATATTGAAGGGGCCAGAAATGACATCAGCAGAGATTCCAGTACATAAAAGTCAATTACTTGATGACCTCAAGTCTGCATTGTATGCTGCCAAGGTATGTTCCTATGCCCAAGGTCTTGGTATTATCAAAGCATGCAGTAACGATATGGATTGGAATGTCAATTTGTCTGAATGTGCACGACTTTGGAAGGGCGGTTGTATAATCCGTGCTGCATTCCTACAAAAAATTCAAGATGCATTAGCACGAGATGCGACATTGCCCAATCTAATTGTAGATCCAGTTATTGCTGCCGAGCTCAATGACCGTACGGCCGCATGGAGGAGAGTTAGTGTTGTTGCTATTGGGTATGGAGTTGCTACTCCTGCATTGACTGGATCTTTGAATTACTTCGATTCGTATAGGAGAGCTTCATTGCCTGCTAATTTAACTCAGGCACAACGTGACTTCTTTGGAGGACACACTTACGAAAGGACAGATCGAGATGGAGTCTTCCACTGTGCGTGGACACCTGCTCATCATTCAATTGGGAATATAAATGAAAGAAAGGCTGGAGAAGTCTAAGAGCGAGGAGGACTAATGGACTAAAGGGATGTACTAAAAGGGCTAGTCGCTCATCTCTAAACGATTATAAAGTGATAGACAGCTTGGAATAAACACAACACAATATTCTAGATAGAGACTATATTCCTTACTTAATATATCTTTCAATCTTTGCATAAGTAAGTGAAAAGGTTCAAGCTTTTCATTGTGCTCTTGATACTGTATCCTCCATCAGTTAGACTTTTATTCAATTCGATCATAACCAATATACAATCACTGTAATATTATCAGTGCTGCCACGTTTCAATGCCTCCTGAACGAGAACTGATGATACCCTCTCCCTACTTTCACTTCCATTCTCATGAACATAACTACGAACGATATCACATGCCTCTTGATCTTCCATCACATCCCAAAGGCCATCACATGCAACGATTAGGAATTCATTTTCAGTATAAGGAGAAGAATGTTGATCATCTGATTTGTCATGTTGTTGAACGGCAGTCTCATCTTTGGCACCACTGCCTTCAATTTGAACAACTGTTGATGACAGATATGGCCGTGCAATTACATACTCCTTTAATCCATGATCACCTAAACTACGTGCCACGGCAAGTACACCAAGCACTCGACCACGGATCATGATACCTCCAGCATTCTCAATTCGTTCCACTTCCTTTTTATCTGTACTTTTATGATCATGTGTAATACGTACTGCCTTTGTTCGGGTAATTGGCAGCTCATTTGGTAATTCTGGGTTTGGAAGAGAATGTTTTGATGACATTGATTTGCCTTGCTTGTTATTGTTGGCTAGGCGTGCTTTTGTTGATGATAATACAGCCCTCGCGTCACCTGGAAGATGCGCATTTAACAGTTTATAAAGATGAAGAGAGATGGCAATAACTTCTGTTAGTTCCTGTGGTATGCAAAGGCAATCAAGGAAAGGCAAACTAAGTCCAATGAAGTAACCAAAACTACCAAGACTTTGCTTAACACATGAATCCATTTGATAAAACAATACAAACGCGGACTTTCCTGCATTAGCAGCATGGATTGTAATTGCTGATAACTTGCCATTATCAAACTTGGGAATAACAACGCAACATACCACGGTAGCTCCCGATGTTGTAATCCCATCCATTCTAGACTGAATATCCGTAAGAAGGAACGCACGTTCGAGAGCTGTTTGAATGATTTGACTCTCCTTGTCATATTCTGCATTGGCATTGTTAGTATTCTCCTTGTTGAGTAGTAGTAGTTGATTATTACCATTACCATTGTTGGTATCATCATCAAGCCGACGTTTCTTGGACTGCTGCTTTTGTTGCTTTTTATCATTACTATTATCCCCATTATTCTTTGTTACTGATCCATTCATATTATTATTAGCCTGCTGCTCACTCAAACAATGTGTCCACTCCTTTGCCACATTCTTTGTGAGATTATCTTCTAGATAACTATAGACGATGCGAAAAGAGATAATGTGTAAGGCGTAAGGTCTTTAATAGCGAATGAAATAATGGATAAAGTTGAAACAACAGCTCTACTTGAATGATTATGGATATAAAGTATGAAACAAGTTTCTGGATACTTACTCAGCAATCTGCCGACCTCCGTGGCCATCATACACGCCTAATAAGAGTAAAGAGAGAATAATTTATCAATAATATGTAATAACATACCCGTTATATTCCACACCAAATAACAACAATATAATTAACAAATAAGTACTTTTAATATACTTACCTAAAAAGGTAGCACAATTATTCGGAGAACCCCAGCTACCTGGTTCATTAACGACGTGAACATCCTCCATTGTATTACGACGGATTGGATTCATCTCCTCGCATACTGATACAATCATGCTAATGGTATATATTTAATTATCCTTGTATTTGTATTGGTAGATAGATAAGAAGAAACGATATTTTTTTCAGTTCGTTGAATGCGAGTGAATTGATGCGGATGTTGCGCTGATGAGTTAATGATTTATGCGGTGGAAGAAGATACTAATAAGGATAAGGTCATTCGACGAGACGCTGATACGCTTATCCACTCTATTATTATCGGACTTATCAACAGCGTCGGTCGGTCAAGATGAAACAACTCCAGCACTCACTCAACTCACTTCACTTTTTCAGAGGTAAAGATACCGGCGCGATCCTTGAAAACTGTGAGGCCTCAACCACAGGATCATAATATCCAACTTCATCTTAACCATCCATCAAATCATATCTCTTGGCAATATAAGGAGGAAGATTGACATGATATCATCAATAGCGACACGTCAAGTGTCTACTACTTTGCGTCTTCGCCTTTCATCAACTCCCCTGATCAATAAAAGCACTACTGTTCAACAACAATTAAGAAGATTTTCCAAAGAGGTGAAAGATGCAGCAACTAAGGAACAGCCACCAAAAAGTAGTAGTAGTAGTAGTAGTTCATCATCATCATCATGGTGGGATTCTGCTGAGTTTTGGGGTAGATGTGGTGCTTTAGCCGGTTGGGGAATGAGTGGTGCCGCAATATATGATGCATTAGAATCAAGTCCTGAATTGATATCATTAAACATGACGGGTGTACTACTTGTTTACTCATCACTATTCGCACGATGGGCATTTGTAGTTAAACCACAAAACTTACTATTGGCAGGATGTCATGTTACAAATGTTGCTGCACAGGCTAATCAATTACGTCGTGCTGTAGAGTATAAGAAGGAGAACGGTCAAGATGATGAAGTTAATGATATATTGCAAAAGGCAGCAGCGACTGTTGTTGGTGGATTGGCATGTGTAGTGGCAGGTCCGACTGTTCAAAGTGCACTTGTGAATGCCAATCTTGGTCCTATATCTACTGTGGCAGCTGCTGACGGTAAGAATACTTCTACTTGGAATGTATATGATCAATATTTAATATGTCTCAAACTCATCCTTATCCAACTCACATCATCAACATCATCAATTAAAAGCCGGTCCTTTTACTGTACACTTTTGGGCACCAATGAGTAAATGGATGATATCGGGAGCATCATTCTTAGAACTTGACCGCCCTACTGAGAAGATATCGTTAGCACAATACTCTGCATTAACGGCAACAGGATTCTTCTTCTCTCGATATGCATTACTTGTATCACCCATCAATTATACACTATGTTCTGTTAACATTGCATTATTTGGTAGTTCTGCTTGGCATTTGGGAAGGAAGATTAAAGCAGACTATCTGAGTTAAGAGTTGTTTGTATTCGAAATCGATGTTGGATGTTATGTGCACTTTTTGTGATAGAATCTAGATAAAGTTTCATCTAGTAATAGTTTCTCTTAATAATGTTGTTACATCATACATCTACTCCTCTTTATAGTCATCGCCCGCCCCATCAGCTAGAATCTCCTTAAGTTCAACTCTTATTTCATTAACCTCATCACCCTTGAGCGTATCTCTAACAATACTACATTCAACCTTAAGATTAACCATCTCCAATGCACCCCGTATTACTCCACAATATAAATTAGAATACTTTAACTTTCGTAAATCTTCATTACCACTCTGTTCATCTCCAGCGGGTAATTCAACAAATGCCGATAATGGATTATCTTGTAAGTAAATTGAAAAGGAACGTTGATCTTGTGAGAATGCACCAACTTCAGCTTGTATACCCAAGAACATTTTAAATCCAATTTTGGCAACAACTTCGGCTGTGTCTTTTAGTGTTTGGCATTGTGTTGCTAATCCTAATCCGGCAACATCTGCTTTGCTAAGAAATTCATCTACACATCGTACACCTATGGAATGTCCTATGCGATCTAGTTGGGCATTCACTTCAATTGGATCTTCATAATCACGCACTGTATAATATAAAACATATTGCAATAATGTTTGCGTTAGTATGGAAATCAATAACATAACAATAGAGTCGGTGCACAAATTAGATACATAATCATTAAATACATACCAAGCTCAGTAACTAAACTACCATAAGTGAGGGCAAATAATTCAGCGTTAGCTTTGGGCATCTTAGCCCATAGTGCTTGACCTGCCGCGGATGCTTGTGATTTAGAAGACATACTATTTAAGACGATCGACCAGACTTGTTTTTGCAAGGGGTGTAGGTAGGTATTAGGTATCAAGTGGTCTCTTTATGGTGTCTTTCCAATCAAACAAGCAGAAAATGGGGAGCGGTCTTCACTCTTTCAACTTTTACGGAACTCAACACAACCCCTGACCCCAACACAACTTCTTGAAGTAGTACCTATGAAGCAGCCGAGAGTTGCATAACTGGCGAGAGAAGAGGGGGTAGAGTAAGGGATTGTATACTGTATATTGATGTTTGTACTCGTTGGCCATTGAGCGACGGCGGCGTGTGCATATCATATGCGACAATAAGAAGTAAGAAGGTCTTTGCAAAAGTGCACCTTCGCTCAACTCTCGAAAATAATTGCTAGCAATACTCATACAACCATATTATTATATGTATTATGACGAGAGCACAATCAGTTACCTTCCTTGATGGTGAAAACTCCATGATTGAACCTCCTGAAGAGTATGAAATGATATCACCATCATCATCAGCCATAGATGGCTATGATTCATCGTCAATA
>Ga0214477_100137_pt1 | contig 48792 bp, 34 predicted proteins | sample M1_20Mar14CPVII9_FD_165058 | JGI IMG/M metagenome (GOLD analysis project Ga0214477, IMG submission 165058) | Marine eukaryotic communities from Monterey Bay, California, United States - M1_20Mar14CPVII9sort6BwellC16 | ecosystem: Environmental > Aquatic > Marine > Unclassified | place: USA...
CAAATGTGTGGCTGATTTGGAAATTTTGGCCCAATCTGAGGCAAGATGTTGGCCTACACATGGCTGTAAAAGTGCAACCAGTACCTCTAGAAAGGTGCTGCAAGTGATAACTAACTTGTTAGGTACCCAGACAATGCCAATTAGTCTTCTTTGTATTTATATACCTGAAGCAACCTACTTTCAATTCAATTTTTGTAGTAAGAAATATAGACATTTATTTCAATAATATACACATTTCATTACATTACATTTCTCTTCTACTTAGCGTATGAGCCTTGTCTAGTCTGAGTTAGCTCCAAAGATTATATACTGCAAATATAGGAACAACAACAAAACAGAGTAGGCTTGAGCTTGTACTTTTTGCTCCACTAAATCGTGTCCAACTATCAAACTCCAATGGTGGAGTTACCTTCTCGCCTGTTTCCTCTGCTGTTATTGATCCCTGTCCACTTTCATCATTGACAGTGGCTTCATTGTCTTCTACTCCAAAGGCAGGTTTATCGGAAGGAGAGAGTTTGTCTTGTTCTCGACAACAATCTTCTGCTAATTTGACTTGAGCCGATTTGCAAGTAGTCTCACTCTCTTTGAAGCTATCAATCAAAAAGTTGTAAACTTCTTCACAAGTGGTTGGGCTATTGTTGAAGACGATATCACCACTGATACCTACTTGTCCTGGTTGACATAAATTACACGGGGCATCACTCTCTGTACTTGCTTGGTTAGCAATAGCAACCAGCGTGTCTGATCCAGCAAAGCAACATTCATTAAAGATTGCGTCCTTCGCCATCGAGCAAGTCTGACTTTCTTTCTCTTGAGTTGCCAAGAGCGTGTTAAAGTCACCACACGTTTTCTTCATACCATTAACAGTAACCTCTTTGTTCCATCTTGTGTTATAGTTTGCACCATTATCATCTTTACAGAGTGTACACTGTTGACTTGGGACCTTGTAGCAGCAATCACTTGATACTTGTGACATGGCATTACATGTTTGAGTACCTGCTTCTACAGATTCACTAACCAATGTCCAGTATACGTCAGTGCATGATTGATCAAGTCCATTGAATGAAGTTGTTGCAGCCCAATTAATAGTGGCACCGGCCTCACACAATTCACACTGTTGAAAGCAGCAGTCACTAAGAATATTCTCCTGTGCTGCCAAACAGGCATTGCCTTGACTCATCTCTTGTTGATACAAAAAGTTTGCCACCTCACCACATGTCGTTTCAGATCCACCATATTGTACTACTGATGTCTCCTTGGTGGTGTAAATTTCATCTCCCTTTGAACATAAACTACAGGCTATATCGTAGCAACAGGTGCTTCTGTGCTCATCTTGAAAAGCCTTGCACTCATTACTTCCTTCCTCAATAAGGTTTGAGGCAAAAATATACGAGTCAAACTCACTGCATCCAAGCGGTGTTTCATCATGTGTCACAGACAGTTCTGAATTCGTTTGAAGACCTCCACAGAGCGAGCATTTGTTGTAGCAACATTGCGAAGCAAGGTCCTGCTTTATCAAGGAACATGTCTCACTTTCTTTCTCTTCTCTACTAAATAGGGTATTGAAAATCTCACCACAAGTGGCTGTAGTTCCTCCATAGTCAACGGTGACACTACTCATGACATCAAACGATTCAGATCCGTGCTGACATAAATTGCATGGCTCTGATGGCGGTTCGTAACAGCACGCTGAGGCTGCAACCCCTAGTAGCTGGTTACACTGTTCACCACCACTTTGAATTTCAGACTCAGTAATAATACTATCAAGTTCAAGGCAAGTCATTGAGTTGCCATTAATATTCACCATGCTATACCAATCAGGAATACCACCCCCTGAGCATAGATCGCACTTGGTCATACAGCATTCATCATGAAGGGCCTCTTTTCCTGCCAGACAAGCATTACTGCCAGCTTCTGCTTGTGTTGAAAGAAATTTGTACACTTCTGGACAACTAGTTTGTGCTCCATTGAAGAGTATCTCTTTGTCTAGACCAATCTCACCTGCCTTACACAGGTTGCAAGGTCCAGATCCAGTCGCGGTACTACCAGTTGATGCTACACTAGTCTCTCCTTGAATGAAGTCGTCTATTGTAAGACCCGGTAGGTCATCTTGAAGCTCACTTGATATTGTTTCGAGGGTTGAATCCTTACTTAATGTTGTATCAATCTGAGATACCAGAGCATCTGTGATGACTTCAAGAGTTGTTACATCTCCTGAAGGTGTATCATTACCAATACTCAATTCAATCTCATATGATACATCTCCTCCATCATCGATATCTTTGACAGTTACTGTAGATTCAGGAGGCAATACTCCTTCCGACTGAAGGCTTGTTTGAAGACTTTGCTCGACAACTTCCTTTACCTCTTCTTTTTGTGTCGGTGTGAGATTTGACGTATCGACTATGTTTGTATCAAGCTTTCCATTAACTTCAATTTCGATGACATCTCCCTTAGATGTTACTAATGGATCTCCGACAATCACAGAGCCTTGAACAATTGCATCAGACAACTCATCTGACACAATAGATCCTGCCGCCTCTTCTTTTATTCCTTCAGATATTACTGTTAGTGTTAATGGATTAGACAGGGCATTTGCAATTGTTTGTAAAGCCGCGTCAGTATCAAGGGGATCTATAGCAAGGCTCTCCACAATACCAGCAACAGTATCATCAATATACATGTCAATTTCATAATGAACTACTCCATTAGAGTCGATATTTTTCACAGTAACTGTCGAGGCTGGTGGTAAAGCATCTTGACTTTGGAGTGTACTCTCGATCATGATTGCAAAAAGTTTCTTTGCTTCCTCTTTTTCTTCCGGGGAGAGTCCTGAAACATCGAGATTTGTACTTAGATAGCCTGATGTTGTTACGCTTGCTAAGGTCGTTTCGTCTGCATATCCTTGGTTGGTGGCATAGTTGTAGCAACAAGCACTTGAATATGTACTTCGTATTGAGCTGCATTCTTCTGAGCCCTTATTGATTGCATTGCCTCGGATAATACTGTCAAATTCACCACACGCGACGGTACCACGATTATATTCAACATCTACTCCCCAATTGAGATTGTAACCTTCTGGACAGATGGGACAGCGCTCAAAGCAGCAAGCATCGGCAAAGTCTCTTTGTGTAGATGAACAGGTTTCACTAGATGCTTCCTCAGAGACGGCAAGCTTGTTACCAATGTCAGCACATGACTTGGTCTCGCCATAAAAATCTACAGATACATCACCATATACATCAGATCCTGACGGACACACCCTACAAGGGTTATTTGGAATAGTATAACAACATGCATCAGAGAACTGTGAGCGGTGTTCACTACACTGTTCACTTCCTTCCATGACAACATCCTTGCTAAAGCTCATATCCAATGCAGAGCAGCTCATATCAACACCACCAACCCTAACAGTTGCAGTGGTATCAAGGTAACCAACTTTGCACATGTTACATTTTTCAAAACAACAGTCTTGAGCATGAGCGTCCTTGGCATCCTGGCATTGATTGCTGTCAGCAGCTTCTCTGACAAATAGACTATTGTAAAGGTTAATACATTTCATTTGAGAGCCTTGGTAATTCACTTGTGCCTCAGCAGAAACATCAAGATAATCGTTTTCAACGTGACACAAGTTGCAAGATGTTTCTGGAGGCTCGTAGCAACACTGAAAAGATATGAGGTGTATAAGTAGAAGTTAGAACAGAATGAGCAACAACAAACAGCAAACATTAGAATAGAAACACGTACCTTATCAAAGAATTCTGTCTTTACTGCACTGCACTGATCACTGCCAGCGGCAACACTCTTGCCTCGGAGAATCCATTCAAAGTCTCCACATGCAATTGACTGCCCTTCGTATGTGACAAAGGTTTCCCAATCAGCCTTACCATCGCCACAGAGTGAGCAATGTTCGAAACAGCAATCGTTAGCATGATCGGATGATGCCGCTTGACATGCTTGCCCTTGTTGTTCTTCTCTGCTACCAAGATAATTTGACAACGAATCACAAGTAGTTTCTGTTCCAAGATAGTTAACAGATACCTCCTTATTGACGCCCACATTATCACCGGGACAGATTCGACAGGGATTTTCTGGTTTCTCGTAACAGCAATCCTCTGAATGTTGGCTTGTAATTGCATTACATTGTTCTGTTCCAGATATAATTGCTGCGGGGCCCAAGCTCAAGTCTAATTCAAGACATGTCATCATTCTACCCTCAAATGATACCTTGACACCAGCCTCAAGTCCTTTCCCGGCACAGAGTGAGCATTTAGTATCACAACAAGTATCAAATATCTCATCTCTGACAGAGGAACACATATTACTGTCTTCCTCTTCTCGACGGAACATCATATCACTAGCATCGGTACAGGTCATCTTCTGGCCCATGTAGGTTACAGAGTTCTGACCTAGTAGATCAAAGTATTCAGAGCCTTGTCTGCAAAGATTGCAGGGCGATTTGGGGGCTGTGTAACAACATTGAGAAAAGTCCGACTTGGCCGCACTGCACTCTTCACTTGAAGCAAGGATACTCTTCTCATAGAAATGATTATCAACATCAGTACATGGCATCGTGACACCATTGTGGTAAACTGTCATGGCAAAGTCTGTTTCCATTGACTTATCACAGATCTCACACTGGTCAATACAACACGAGTCTTGGAGAGTCTGCTGCGCACTTAGACAAACTTCTGAATCTGCTTCTTCTCTTGATGATACACTGCTCTTGATATCACTGCACATCATTTCCTTGCCCTTCCACTGAGCACTAGCTTGAATTGAAACGGAATTGGTCGGACATAGATCGCATGCATTCATGGGAATGCTATAACTACATGTCGGTGAAAAGGCATCTTGTAAACTTTGACATTCAGATGAACCTGTAGGAATCGCGGCATCCTTAATAGCATTCTCAATCTCTAAACAGGTGGCAATATTACCATCCATCTCGACTTCCGCTGACCAATCTGGATAGGTACCTGCCTTGGTAGCGAGGTTACATTTGTTATAACAGCACTCATCAAAGAGGGATGATTGAGTGACGGCACAGACTGGATCTGTATCTTGTAATCTTCGAGAAAGAAAGTTGGCAACTTCAAAACATGTTGTTGGACCATTAAAGTCAACTTCGGCGTCATCGTTGAGGTCAAAGAAGGTATCACCCTGCTTACATAGCTGACATGACGTCGTCGGGCTTGAGTAGCAGCATGTATCAAAGTAATCATTCTTGAAAGCATCACATTGTTGGGTACCATCGACAATAGCCTTCTCACGGAATATCTCATTGAAGTCACCACAACTCATGTCTTTACCCTCATGATTGATAAAGACATCCCAGTCAAGGTCATACTCTCCACACATATCGCAAATTTCATAGCAGCAAGTATCAGCCAAAGTAGCCTTGGCTTCAGAGCAAGTGTCAGAGGTGATGTCTTCTCGTTCCATGAGGAAGTTGCTAGCACTACGACATGTAACCTCATCATCATTGAATTCAATAGTTGTGGTGTGGTGCATGTATTGATCAGTTGGGCATAGTTGACAAGGCGTAGAAGGCTGATGTTGGATGGTCATAGTGGGAAGAGAAACATTAGAAACATGATATCATAATCATAACAGAAGGTAAATTCCAATAAACTTACAATTTCAAAGCAACAAGCATCATAATGGAGTGTTCTGGCCTCAGTGCACTCCGTTGAGCTATCTGTTGTCTTTGATTGAAACAAACCTGACTCGATGTCAGCACATGATCCTTGTTCTGTCTCGCCATCTTCTCCACTTTCAATTTCGACAAGAACCTCGGGATCCAGTCTAGCGCCTTGACCACATAGTGAGCATCGATCGAAACAACATGTCTCAAAGGACAACTCCTTCACTTCCATACATTGATCACTGGTAGATTCAAATGGTGATAGGAAATTATTAACTTCAGCGCATGAAAATGTTGAGCCGTCATATTCAACCTCTTCGCTAGGCATGAGTGTATGCTTCTTCCCATCATTTGACGTGCATACATCACATGGATTAGTAGGAAAGTCGTAACAACACTCGCTCTTGAACTCTGACAAGATATCTTTGCATGTATCATCTTCTGATTCCGTCTGCTCAGCATACAGCTTGGCATCCAGCTCACCACAATTAAGTGGCTCCTCTTCATAATCTACCTCATCCCACCACTTTACTCCCTGGCCTTCACATAGCGTACACTGATTGTAACAGCATGTGTCCCAGTGTTCCTTCTGAGCATCGAGACAAATGTCACTGTCACTCTCATCAGGTCCTAATCGTTTGTTCAAATCTCCACACGAAATAGTTTCACCATTGTATTCAATTTCAGCCAAGGCTCTCAAGTCCATAAAGTCAGTTTCAGATCGACAGAGCGAGCATGGAGTATCAGCATAGTTGTAGCAGCATGTCGCTCCTAGTGTTTGTTTGGCAGAATCACACTGTTCAGAACCCTTGACAAAGTCACTAAGTATGGCCATATCCGCATCGCCACAAGTCATTGTCTCTCCATCATATTCCACCTCAAGCCAATCTTTCATACCCTGCGTACTTGGATCGGGACACAGACGGCATTTAGCTGGTGGAGGTGCACCAATGTTGTCGATACTACATCCAGTATTGGCAAAGCACTGTTGACCTCCAGGACATTGATTCGAGTTGCCACTTGGACAGGGTTGTTTGCATCCACTAATAACATCTTGATAACTTGTTCCACAGAATGATTGATCAGATGCATCACCAGTAGCAAGAGTGTTACCATTGTTGCTTGATAATGGATTTGATCCATCTTTCAACATATCTATTGCCCAAAGCATTTTTCCTTTCATGCACATCTCTTCGGCATATTGTATTTTTCTATTGAACGATACTGTATTGTCATATGAGATGAGTCTATTCCCATCGGTAACCATTACCATTGACTGACTCTCATCATCGAATCGAACTGTATCATAATTCCGTGATATGACAAGATCTGCGATTTCAAAGTAAGGTAGGAAACCATCGGTGCCCTGACAACCACTGTTGCCAGGTCCCTCAAATGGACAACCCAAATCTAAACAGTTGCTATCTGCCAAAGTGTATGTCCTAGCATAACTTCCCAACCCCATGACTAGCTTGGAACGTTGGATGAAATGACTAATGTAATCAACCGCTTCATCAATCATTCTGATATCTGTATGTGAGTAAGCAAGTTGTTGAGGATCCCAACTACCCCATAAGTCATAAGCCATAATGTTGAACCAATCGACATGCTCTGCTAATCCCTCAAAATCGAAGCCCATTTCAAGCTTGGTGACGTTTCCAGTTATTGCTACCGTAAGCTCATATGGTTCAGGTGCAGCATTAAAGGCGTTGCGTATATCCTTAACCATCAAGACATAGTTGTCATAATCCTCGCGCTTTCCACCTCGCTCCTTTAAACCTTGAAGATGCGCGTTTCACAGTTTATGAAGAGGACAGAGAGGAGAAGGTAACTTCTGTTAGTACATATGATATGCAAAGGCAATCACATAAAGGCAAACTAAGTCCAAATGAAGTATCAAATCACCTAGACTTCATATTGAACACACCATAACACACAACAAAACAACACAAACGCGGACTTTCCAGGATATTCCCAGTCCAGATCTAACCCGTCAAAGCCATATGTGCGCAAGAATTGCACAACACTGTTGGCAAAGACTTGACGATTACTCTTGCTTGATGCCATTTGACTAAATCGTTTCTGCATTGGACCAGGATCGTTATGAGTCCATCCACCAACTGCAATCATTGTTTTAGTACCCGGATAACGCTGTTTCACTGTATTGAATTCCTTGTAGAGTGGCACTTCATTGTCGTAAGTACCATTCCATGCTTCAAGACGGAAGGACGAGTCAATTGAGGCAAATGAGTACACTACATGAGTATAGGGAGATGCATCAAATGATGCCGTATTCATTCGTTGACATGTTTCATCACGATATATACTCCAACTTTGCCAATAACCGACGTTTACGCTCATCTTCTGGTCTTCATCACATATCTGTTCAATCGGCACTGTTGGTGCTCGTGTTGGTCTATCAGTCTCACCGAATGTGTCAACCAAGCTATCAATATCAACACCACCACACTGGCTAAAGGCAAAACAACCATACCCCTCAGGACATTCGTCGCCACTTGGACAGGGCAAGGCGTTGTCACAGTCGCCATCAATCTCTTTTACTGATGTACCACAGAAGAAGGTTGATTTGAGAAGATCCATATCCTCTACTGAATAATCGCTCGGCTTGTTTCCACTGCTACTAGGAGAAGCTACCGGAATTGACCCTACACCATTACCGCAAGCAAATGCAAAGCATCCTTCACCATCACCACATTCTAATATATCTCCAGAAGGACAGGGAGTGGCGCCTTGTGGTACACCATCGACGCATTGACTATCAAGCTCCGACCAACTTGTCGCACAAAACATGGTTGAGGCTACACTTCCAGCAGGTGCCGCGACGGCAGCAGTATTCTGTTCGTCAGGTGAAGCTAAGAAGCCAACAAACTTGCCTGGATCAACTTGCTCATTGCAGCCTGTGAAGGCAAAACATCCAAAGTTCTCTCCTTCTCCACTGCAATCTTCTGGACCATTTGGACAGGGTGTTGCTCCGTCACAATTCATTTCTAAGAATTGCATTGACGAGCCGCAGTAAAAGGTACTCTTGACCTCGTCTGGATTTGGTCCTCCACCTTCAATGCTAGGGTCGGATACAAAACTAAATTTACCTCCACAGTTGGTAAATGCAATACACTGCTCGGATCCAGGACAGACCGAGTTGTCACCAGATGGACAGGGAGTAGCAGTATCACAGTTAGAAGAGACAGAGTCCCAGTTTAGACCACAGTAGTAAGTCTCAGAAAGACTAACTGCATCGGGCAAGCCATTCTCATCGACGGGTATTTCAATCTCCGCTGGAAGAGGTTCTTGTGGCTGTGGTGCAGGGAGTGGTTGTGGAGCAGGCTTAGGCTCGAAAGGCTGATTAGACTCAACATTCAAGCTTACGATTGGCTTATTCGTTGGTGGTGGTACTGGATTTGCTTCTCCACTACAACAGACGTTACTTAGTGCCTCTTGTCCTTCACGACAGACACCTGAACCTTGACGTGCATTCATTAAGAAATAATTGTATATTTCCATACATGTACTAACCTCACCATTGAAGATGACATTGGCATTAACACCATACTGTCCAGGCAAGCACAGGTTACATGCCAAGTTATCAGTGGGATGTGATGTTGGTGGTCCACCGGTGGGAGATGAAGTGATGGGTGCATCAGTTTGAGGAGGTAGAGTAGGTTGTCCCGGAATTACTGGACTAACACTTGGCTTTGAAGTTGGCTTGCCAGTGGGCGATGCCGTTGGAAAGTCAGTGTATAAGAAGCGACTTACATACTCGAGGTCACCAAAGAGATCAAAGTCAACTGAACGGAGGAAGCTGACATACTCAGCACGATATTCGGGTGTTTCCAGTGGCCGTCTTGCGATTAGATTTGGATCATCATTGATAACGACAAGTGAAGAACGGTACCTTATCGTTTGGGAGTATGTTATCATGATCACTTTGTTGGAATCAATGCCAGCTTGTACCTGAGCTTGGCGTTCATTGCTACTGCGTAGATTCCTCTTACGATCATTATTAGCATCGTCAGCTCTAACCATGCCCGGGGTTGCATGTACGACCATTGAATCAAAATCATGTACTGGTGTTCGTTCCATTAGTTCATCCATGATCTCAATATTCACATCATAGACACTGTTACGGATAGTATCAGGACCTCTACTACCAGCGTTTAACATTTCTTGTGTTGGATACTTATTGAAGAAGTCTGTAAAGTATTTTGTAGTCACCGTCTTCCAACGTTGGAGTGCTGTAGGTGACGAGAGCATGGTAGAAGAATCCAAGCCGTAGAGAATGATGCGCACGAGTTCTTCTTCAAATGGTCCCTGTAGAGGAAGCTTATCCACCTCTCCTACTTCACTACTGTCATCAACCGCAAGATTGCTAGCATCTTCAGTAATTGTTGTTAGAGTAGAAGAAGAAGTTTCTTCCGTCTCAGCCTTGGCAATTTCATCAGGTTCGACCTCAGGCTGCTCAGTCTCGACCGCTACTTTAGAAGGCTTGGGTCTATCAGCGGTAGTCTCTTTATCTTCCAAGTTGTAGAATGTCTCGGTCGGGGGTTTAGTTGGACTTGAATTGTCAAGATTGATCACCTCATCAGTGACCAAAACATCTGATCCTGTCTCCTCAAAGACAGTTTCTTCTACATCTCCTCCTTCTGTCTGCTGTGTTTCCGTAATATTCTTTGTTAGATATACATCAAGCCCCCTTTCATTCTTACAATCACTAACTCCACTTAGACACTTTAATTCTCGACCATCGGGATGATTAGGACATTCCTCATCTCCACCCGACGGGCATTTGAGTGGACAATTTTCCATGGCATCAAACCATGTTAGGCCACACCAAAACTCACGACGAAAGTCACCAAAGGCTAATGGTGAATGTGTTGGTTTCTTCGAAGGTACTCCCGTTGGTTTAGGAGTTGGTACACCAGATGGCTGTTTTGAAAGAGAGGGTTGTTAGTTGAGAGATTTATTAGATCAAATAGTCAAGATGATATTATATTTTTATATAAATGAAGTCAACTCACAGGAGGGGTGGGCATTCTGCTAGGTTTGGCAGTAGTAGGTCTTTGTGTAGGAGTAGTATGAATTGGACTTGGTGTTGGTACATTTGTGGGTAAAGGAGTTCTTTAAAAGGAAGAGAAAGAGAAATGGTCAGTTTCAAATGAGATACAATTACAAGACACACGCAAACCATAATAACAGAGATAGAAAGAGAAACTCACGGAGATTTGGTAGGCATATATGTCAAACCATTAGCATGACAATTGGTATATTCAAAACATTTCATATCCTCAGGACAATCTTCATTTCCATTAGGACAATGTCGATCTAAGACACAATGATCATTAGCATCCTCCCAATCAATTCCACAGAAACTTTTCTTCTTTGGACTATTAGGTGCCAATGGCATATTCGTTGGTTTGATTGTTGGCACTGTTGGTACTGCTGGCCTGTCTGCAGCTAACACCGCTTCCGCAGCTGCCTCTTCCTTTGCAATACCATACTCCTTTTTCACAATTGCATTAATTTCACATTCTGAATTTTCAATATCAACTGATACGAAGCATGTTTCACCATTTGGACATTCCTGTGATGTACCTGTTCTACACCATGTTTGTGATGAACAACCTGCCGCGGCTTGTTGAAATGTTGCCCCACAGAAATAATTACTTTCTAATGAACCCGGTTTTGGTAAATCTAATTCCTCCTCGGTTACTTCAATCTCATCAATATTCGATAGTGGATTAGCTAATGGATCAGTCAATACAAAGTATGAACATGGTAATTCAATAAAGCAAACTAATCCATCTGGACATTTCATATCAGGACAATGTCGTTCCATCGCCTCGTCACCACCGGCCTGACACGTCGACGATGCATCTGCATAATCCACACCACAAAACATCTTATCGGTAGGATCACGATACTCGGGATGTAATGATAATGAATAGGTTGGTACTGACACACCTTCAATTTCGCGTGCATCACATGGAGTGTTGGCAAAGCATGTATGACCTGGCACTAGACATTCATCATCACTTGATGAAGGACACCATTGTCGTTGAGAACATGTATCGGATTGTATATCAGCGAATGATGATCCACAGAAGAATTTATATTTATGTATGTTTTCTGGTTGGGCGTTGATGAAAGTTGTTGTTGTCGTTAGTACTGTAGCTATCGTTAATAGTAGTGTTGGTAGTATATTTGATATTCTCGAGGTCGTCATCATGTTAGTTTGATTGTAATAAATACTTATTGCAATTCGATTATATTATGATATCCCTTTTATTGCAATGATTACTGTTCGACTCAACTCAACAAGTCGATCTTATGCACAACTTATACAACACAACAACTAATGATCAATAGTGCCCCCTTTACACACCACTATAGTACGAATCTCCTTAGAGTATTTATTAGTCTACTATGATTATATCCAACAATGAACGGCAGCGATAGATTTGTAGCAGCCTACAACCACTCGTGTCTCTAGCAAATATTTCATTTGATCTGCCCCCATTGAGGTTGATCCATGAACCACATCAACTAAAAGACAGAACCCACCCTCCAATTCTGATCGTTCACTCGCCATATGAGTAATTGAAATTGGACAGTAGTGTCCCCCGAACATACCCCCCGGGGGTATAATGCTTTAGGAGATTTGGAAGGGGGGTATAACTTGACTTATTCCTTAGTAGTTACACTAAGTAATCTGCGGAAGGGGGTACAGATTTTATACTAAACTGACCTCGAGGAGGGGGATATAGTGGAAGTTTGGGGAGGTGTGTTGAGAAGGATATTAGTTAGTACCATTGCTACAGAAGTGGCTAAAAATACTAGTAGCCCATCCCCTCAGTCTATAATCATTCCTTTACTGCTGTATGTTGAATATTTAGATTGATATATTTAATGATTGATTTCTTCAATATCTATCAATCATCTCTTTGGAAAAGAAAAAAACTTACCCCTACATACATTTACATTCACTTGATCCGAATAACGAAATATGTTTACACCGCCATCAGATATGACGTCTTATAAACCATTTGCACAAACAAATTATGTTGATGAGGATAATAATAGGATACGCAGTCTGTCATCTATAGATGAAGAAATTATCAAAACTACCGCTTTATTGCAATTGCAAGTCAAGCTGTCGAATGTATCAGCTACTGTCAAGTCGTCATTAGTTTATGCTCAACAAGTTACAGATATAGTGAACGATGATCATCTATTAGGTTTCCTATATGTAGAAAATTATGATGTTGATGTGAGTGCTTTGTGGATATAAATTTGGAAGAGAAGGAAAGTTTACATTGCAATGTCATAAATCTCACATTTTTTATACGATCTGCCCCCGAACCAATATACAATACAGCGTGCACTGACTAGATTGCTACGGTATTGGAATAGTCGGCACAAGGTATTCGGTGATGATTATATTCTTCCGTTGACGCTGTACGGTATGTAGATATGTATGGAGTACACCAATACTTCGATGACAATATTTTGTGCATATCATATGCACACACAAACTTCTTTCTGACATTTCTCTCATCTGCAAATTATATCAGGAGCGATGAAAAATAATACACATTTGTTGAAGAAGGGAGCCTTGGTACTGCTACCCGAGCTTGATGACGGAGGACGATCAATAATTTATGCCAATCCATCTTTACGGGATGGAGGTGATCCTAACAAGGTAAGTAGTGTGCATTGTTACGCCTGATATTGTTGTAATAGTTCACAAATGACCTTTGTTGAATCTCCAACAACTTATAGGCGATTCAACTTTGGTGGTATTTGGTACACGTTGCAATGGAAAGGCCGAGCTGTAGGAAGGTAAGTAGATCTTGTCTTTGGCATATTCGACTTTGTCCTCTGACTTATCTTATCCCCCACCACTATCAAATCGATTCAACCCAACTTAGAATGGTTTCGTAGTTGTATCCAATGCCCAAGACGCTAAGCTACGCGACTTCAACCCAAAATTGTGGTTAGGTAAGTCTTCTTTTCTTCCTTTTTCTTGTTACAAAGCGCTGTCCCATCCTCTAAACAACTTCCAATGAACTATTTGCCAAACCATTAAGCAATTATCAAATCTGGGGATAGTGCATTTCCAGTTAAACGACAAGCAACACATGTGTGCAATGCTAATTTCTTTCCACTGGTTGGTCAAGCAATTAAATGCATGATGTCCTTAAGGGAAAGGCAAAATTTAACGATGCACATTGGGCCAAACAACAGAGTATTGGAGAGTCTTGCTGCTTGTTCATTACCCCCTACTGCTGTACCAACTTGTATGGGAGGATCACTTGATGTGTCTTTGGAAGATCTATTCAAAGCTAGACTTGCAATAGAAGCGGCTCAGGACAATTTATTGTCAGAAGTCAATCGCAGCACAAACCAAGATGGAAACATATCAGACGTCAGTTTGGCATCAGATTCAAAACCAAGCTCTCTGCCGCCAAGGAGCAGCTCATCAACAAATCAAACCGCACGATTTGGGTTGTTTGAGGGCATTTCAGATGTGAGTATGATGACGGATCAAGAAAGTGATACTTCGAAACTCAACTCAAGTAAGAAGAGCTCAACCTCAGCCTCAGCTTCAGCGCCATCAGATTCAAAACATCATACTGATCAACCAAGTAATACTTCTATACACTCAAGCAAGAAGAGCTCTGCCTCTGCCTCTGTCTCATCAGATTCAAAACCTATGTCTTTACCAAGAAGAAGCCCATCAAAACATGCAGCTAAAGTAAAAGAAAGAGGAAAGATCAGGAAGCACCCTGGAAGATCCGGAGATGAGCGTATGCACAAGGCAATTGACGCTAGACGACGGAACCCTGATATATCACTACTTGATGCATTGTTGGCCGGAGGGTTTGTATTTCCTAATATGTATGCACCGGGGATCAAATCAAGTGAAGCTAAGGATATAGATGGTGTTAGTGTTACTCAAAGGAAGAATCAACTCATGCGGAGATTGAGGCTCGATAAGGAACTCGATAAGAAACAGAAGACTTAAAATCTGTGCAACCTACCGAGGCGGATAGTCAGTGAACATTTAAGTGTAGTTTAGAGTAGTGTAGAATCGATATTAGAGATTAGAAAAAATGTCAGAGTACTCGTATCCCTTTTTCCTAATCAACTACTTTCAGTTCTTATTTGCAACACACTTATTGTACATTTTCTAATTCACACTCAATCTCATAACCTACCCTATGTTTTCATCTCTACTTCACATTGAACAAGCTATGCATACAAATTTGCCGATATGACATATATTTGTATGCAACTTATCACTTGTCCTCTACACACTCCTCAAATCTCAGCATACCTATACGACTATAATACAAGGAACAATCATCCAATTCCGATGGTGCGGAATGTTTCACAGAGCTATATTTCATTTCAGCTGCCGTCTTCACATTATGTTCTCGTTGTACTCGTTGATTGTTGGTATTATCATTCATATACATCTGATGATGATGCTCGTCACTATCCGATCCGCTACTACTAGATTCTTCAGTAAGTGATGTATCTTCTTCCTCGAGCAATGGTGAAAGCTGTTTCATTGATGATAATCTACTACTTCTGCTACTACTGTTATTTATGCTAGAACGACATTGATGCTGTAAGATTTTATCAGATCTAGTGCGGAGTTTATCACTGCGTGGTCTACTACTTTGGTGAGAGTTTTGCTTCCTTCTCTTCTTTGGTAACACGGGCTCAAACCATTCACCTTCGTCAACTCGCTGGACTTTCGAAGTTGTGCAGCAGCAAATAATCTTCGTCCACATTGTTTTGACACACGGTTATTGTTTTCGGCGGATGCCTCCAAGCATTAATGTACCTGTATACTTCCACCGCTAAAGATTGCTTTATTGCTGATTATACCTATCTCCACTACGATATGATACATGTGAATACCATCACTGTGCTCTTCCTTCCCTCTTTATGTCTCTTTATGTCGCGGTATCTTTTTTGTAGGCTCCCGCTGCGGAAGAGATAAGTGATAAGAGAGGCTCTAATAATCTATCACCCAACAATTCAATAGGCTCGCCTCATATTATCACTATATAAACTTGCTACGCCAGATATAGGTAACTAAGCAGCAGCATCAGAAAAGACGGCGGCATATACTCTCAAGAAGTGAACAATAGCATCACGATGACGATGGGAGTAATTTTAGTAATTCAACTTCTACTTTCCATGATACTACTCTTCTCGACAACTTATGCTGAGGGTATGAGGGGAAGAGACATACTATCAGTTGATATTAATGAGATAAAGATGTTGAGGTTAATTGCAACTCCAACTGTATGAGACGTCGAAATGATAAAAGAATACCTCTAACCCCGAAATCCACAAGTGAGATTGGTAATGTATGTGATACAGTTAGTGGCCCAACTTACAGCTGGTCAAAGACATGTGAAAATTCCAAGAACTATTGTTCTGGTTCATGTGATGTGTATGGAGCGGAGGGTACATGTCAAAGAAAGCCTACAACCTGCCAAGCAATTTATGCTCCAGCATGCGGCTGCAATCGTAAAACTTATGACTCTGAATGTAGTGCAAACGCAGAGGGTGTGAATGTTGATTATAATGGTGAATGCGAAGATGGTAACTCATGCTCAATTGATAATCCATGTGTCAATACTGATAGATTCTATTGTGAATTTGAACTGGGTTCGTGTGGTATTAATGACGAGGGAGACAAAGTAGAGGGAGTATGTAAAGCGGTTTGTAATGATTGTGCATGTGCTGGCAGCTGGCAGCCAGTATGCGCTTGTGACGGCAAAGTATACAGCAATGGTTGTGTTGCAAGTATTCGGATGTGTTTTAGGAGATTTCAATCGTCTTTCTGGTGACGACTGTGACCAAGATGATTGTAATGATGGGTCAATTCCGCCTGTCGCTGTTGCATAGTAAGGTAGGTTAAAAGTGTATCGAGTTGTTTACGTTTAGAAAGGAGAAGTAACCATGTACTTGTGAAATTACATCCTTTTAGAAACACACTCGCCAACTTTTTCATAGCTCGTCGCTCGTTCATGCTTTATTTAAGAATAAAAGACTTTCTCCCCCTGGTAATTGAATATTAACTCAATCTATCTGTTATTACACATCCTTCAACATCATCATTTCACTCTTCCCCTTCTTCATTGCAATACCAAACATACCATTCTTCTTATTGTTCATTTCCAACTTTTCCTTTAATTCATCTGGAATCTCCGCTCCCAAACTAACAGCTGAACTTTGTAATAAATTTAATGTAACGAATGCTAGAATTGGACTTAAATCTAATCCAAAGATTGGTGGAATAATACCACGGAATAAGTTCAAGTATGGATCAGTGATGGCAAATACTGGTTGTAATACAGCTATTCCCTGTGCTTGAGGGAACCATGATAATAGGATACGGGCTGTAATAACTGTATTGTAGATTGCAATGAAGTTACCAAATCCTCCAATTACCTATATAAGTAGATCAATAAGTGTAAGTTAATATACTGCACATAGTATTAATATACATACATGCACATATATTATTATACAAGGAACATAACTAGAAGAAAGCTATACTTACAACTTGTTCAGCGATTCCGTTACCAGGAATAGCCATTGCCAATGGATGAGATAATTTACCATCGGTATTAATAATACCGCGAGCCTTTTGTTGTTGAAGTGCTCTACTTAGCTGAGGTTGGATTATGAAAGAGAGATGATTGTAATATGTTAGTACATATGTGTTTTGCAAAGGTTACAAATAAAAGATACATGAAGACCAAACAAGTAACTATATCACCGAGACTTTATATTGAACACATGTATTCAAAGATAAACAATACAAATGCAGACATTACCTGACGCTTTCTGTGGAAAATCGCATCATCAGTTGTTGATGATTGAGTAGATGTTTGTTGAAGACCTAAGTTGGTGAGCGATCGCGTACTTAAGAATATAGATGCAGAGGTTGGATTGCAACATATGATGACAACGAGTAGTAATAGTTTCATCATGTTGAACGATATCGGGTTAATGTTTATAGTAGTACCTATTGTAGTATCGTAGCACTAATACTCAGTGCATATGACGTACTTGGTAATCGGTACACTATGTATTTACACGGTTCTGTACTCTCTCAAATAATTGTTGCTTTCGATTTGACCACCGAACATAAATCGTTGGTACTGTTTGTTTGTTATGTTTGCAATGCTATCGATATAGACGGATTTATGCAGTTGGGAACAAAGATTATAATATTAGCAGTCTTAAATGCTTTAACCGTTATATTTTACTTTACATATCTCCTATACAATGGCAAACTCTAAGAGTAAGAAAACTAATGGTGTACAACATAAAATAACGAATGGCCACTCAACTAATGGTTCATCACACCACCATAAACCAACAATGAAACCTCCACCTACACCTACCTCCTCACTTGATGTAACATGGTCATTATTACTAACCTTTATTATATCAGCAACAATGGCATTTAGTATCGGTTGGATTGCTAGACTTGTTCTCTTATCAAACTTTGGTGTACTACATCCCTATGCTGCTACACTAAACAATAATAACAATTCAGAGATGATTGCAACACACAAATCTTCTGGATATGGAATGTCACAAAAGTATATTACAACTACCGACTTGACCACAGATGTATCCGGTAAAGGTAGTAGCTCAGGTGGTCCAGCACAACTACCGGCACCAATAATAATTTCAGGTAAGGAAGTACCCTTTACAACATATGCATCGAAAACTTTTCAAATGGAGGGAGCGGCTACGTCACATACATTGCATATTGATCGAACTTCAGCCGGAAAAGAATTAATGTCAAAAAGTAAGAAGGAATTTGATGGTGGACCAGACTTTCAACAGATTGATGATAATGATAATAGTGAAGAAGAAGATGGATGGGTACCTACTTGTGATACCAAATCCTGTTCACGTGGTAAAGAGAAGAAAGAAGAAGAAGAAACTATTAAACCAAATGATTACAGTGAACATAATGATGATAGTGATGGATTACACTTACCAGCGGGACAACATTTATTAGTTGATATTAAAGATGTTGATTCACAATTCTTAAATTCAGAAGAACGGCTAGCAAAGGCTATGATACAATTAACAGAGGAGACAAAGTTAACGTTACTCTCTTATCATTGTCATACGTTGGTACCAATTGGTGTATCATGTGCAGGCGTATTATTAGAAAGTCATGTAGCATTCCACACCTGGCCACTCGAGGGTGTAATTACATTAGATTTATTCACATGTGGCGGGGGATTATTAGTCCCTTCATTGCCCAGTATTGAAAAGTTATTCGGTGTACCACAAACTCCTGGTATTGGTGAAACGGAAGATGATATGCCAACACCTACCATGCTTTGGTCACATAAGTTACGGGGATTCCGTGAAGGATTCGCACCCGGTTATGTCCGATCGACTAATCCATTAGATGGGAGTTTGGGACGGTATGTATTGGGTAAATTGGACTTTGATATTAAACGTCCATTATTATCAACAAAAACATCCGTACAGAGTGTAAACATATATGAGGTAATGGAACCCAAGTCACGTGATTCCAATGCCTATCATATGTCATTACTAAATGGCACGGAAAGTTATGAATCGACATATCCAGAAAGTTTTGGTCCTGATAAGGTGTTGTTTTTGGATGGGATATTACAAAGTAATTTGTATGGTGATGCGCCTTATCATGAAAGTATTGTCCATCCTGCAATGATTACACATGAGAGTCCCAAGAGGGTGGCTATTATTGGTGGCGGGGAAGGAGCCACGTTGCGTGAGGTACTTAAATATAAGAGTGTTGAGGAGGTTGTCATCTTGGAGATTGATCAAGAATTGGTTGAAATTTGTGCTGAATACATGCCTGAGTGGAGTGATTGTGGTGATATTGAGGGTAATGATGCTAAGAGTTGCTTTGACGATTCAAGGGCACGTGTAATTTATGTTGATGCCTTTAAGTGGATGCTTGAAAACTTTGGTAGTACTGTCGGTGTCGACGGAGGTGGCGGAGAGGACAAGTTTGACGTTATCATTATGGACGCTCTAGATCCTAATACATCCGTGGAAATTGCTGGAGGATTGTATAATGATACTACATTTGTTGATTCAGTATTCAATGGGCTAACGTCGGAGGGGGTGGTAAGTGTTCTTTTGTCTAGTATGTATTGTCAATTAATTTCTCGATTGGCAGCTCATCTCCTTGTCTGCAGTTTGCAGTCCAGATGGGCAAGTCAAAAATGAATAGCGATCCCTCTGATGAGATTGGTCGATTCAAGGATTATGGGCTCATGGTAAGCAACGCACAGTACAAATCCGATATATTATATCGCTTAACACTTACTTAATTTTCTATTTCTCGTCATAGATTCAAGCGATGGAGCAAGTTGGGTTTGAAAGCATTCATACTTATGACGAGGTAGGTGTGGTGTTACTGTCATATTTGTGTTTTATATGCCTCAAAGGTTGTATGTGCTAACCAAGTACCTACCTTTCCCACATTCCACCACAGGGTCATAGTCGATTCTACATGCCATGGCACTACCTTGTTGCTCTCAAGGATTATACATCGAGAGCAGGTTGGCATCGTACTGCCCCTGAGTTACAAATTGAATTACAGCAACGCCTTCACAAGACGAAGTCAGGGTTACCTGTCCTTCGATACTTTGATGCAACCACAATGATTAGTTTCCAACTGCCACCAAAAGCACAGGAAACGACCTACTGCCGTAAGGAAGACGAACCATGGGAATGTGACGAGATTGTTGGAGTCCATCCAGAATTTGTTTCTCTCCCATCATCTGAGTATCTAAAAGTTGAGAAGAGTGGTCTTGGACGAGGCCTCTTTGCTTCGAAGAATATACCCAAAGATGGTACATTATCGCTGGATGAGTCAGGGAAGTCATTTCATTTCCCTCCTCTAACTTGGTCGGTGATCAAATCTTTAATTGAATGGGCCGAGGAGAATGATGATACCCACCCATATGTGGAGGACGAGTATATCGCTTTATACACATTTGCAGAAGGTTATGGTCACGGTGCACTGCTATTAGGCAAAGAACACTTTGCTGTAGATAGTGGGATTATGCTATTTATGAATCACGGCTGTAATGGAACGAGCAATTAGTAAGTGATGCATGTCTTGATTGTACTGTGAAGATGATTCATCATCAAAAACTTACCAACTCTTCCTCTTCTTTAGTGGGTATGCCAATGATGAAGTTGAAGGTTGTGATTCGTTGACAGAGTCTAGTGTTGATCTGAACAACCCGGAAGAGGTGTCCAAGCTTGTAAGTTGCGCTGTCAACAAGGCTTCACCTTTCAGTCCTGTGTTTGATCGCAACTTGCGACACGCCCTGAATAGTGGAGATTATGCACTTAGGAAAATAAAGAAGGGAGAAGAAGTAACAACAGATTATCTAGAATTTGCAGGTAATCCTGAAGTACTTATCGAATACACAGTATCCTTGCGGAGAATCTGTTCGGGTCAAGAACTAGGCGACATTGACGAATATCAAGGCGAATCTCAACAGAGCATGGGGGTATAGTAGTAGAGTTAGATAATTCACTTAAAAGATTATATGTTTAAAGATGTTAAGGTTACTTATATCTTCATCCGTTCTTGATCACGCCATACCAAATAGGTCAACCGACTGACCAGTATGTTCTCTACACTCAGCTCATACCACACTCAGCATAACTATACTGCTGCAAGAGCCTTCAGACGCCGAATCTCTTCACGCAAGTCCACTATCTCATTTGCTTGTTGTTTGTTCTTACATCGAAGTAAATTAAGTTGATTGAACAAAGTAGTACCGAATCACATTGAGCTCAGAATGTGGAGGAGGAGCCTTAGTATCATCATATCGATAATCAAGTGACCAGGAAGCTGCTTTATGACAAGATTGACACTCAGAGTCATAACTAACATTGAAAAAAGCGATTACACTTGGCATAGCAGAGATTGGAATGTTCTCTTGTCCTCCAATGTTATAAGACTCTTCGATATGATGCCACATGATCTTGTATCTTGCTTTTAAATGAAATCTGTACTCGTTATGATTCAAACGAAATGAAGCGAGTAGTAGTTTTATATCGTCATCATGATCAACAGTAGGTTCTACCCAACCATTAACCCGTCTCATCGCCATTCTCCTTCTTTCGCGGTAATCGTCTCTAGGTTCTCTCCATGATGAAATACAATGGTTTGACTTCATTGTCGACGTAATACTTGAACCATTGCATACTAGCTGCAACCACTGTTTCCTAATCAACTCTTCTTCTTCTTCAATATGACAACCTAGATTCAATGTCTTCAAAGTGCTGTTATCACTCAATACCTTGCTTTATCAATAAAAGCCTATCCGTATCGTTACCTGATATATCTAGCTCCTCTAAGTTGTTGGAATAATACCAAAGAAATTTGGCAACAGGAATACTTTCCTTCTGACCAATACCAGTATTTGAGAGCTTTAGTCGTTTAACCCTTCTCAGATTGTATAGAATTTCAAGAAAACAATTCTCCATCTGCTCATCATCAAGTTGATTCAAGTCCATGCTATTGTTATTCAGATTAATCTCCTCAATACTATTGGCTGATCGATTCTTTACATGGCGTGATAGAAGAAGTATACTAGCACAACTAAGATAGCAGTTGACCAGTTTCAGACTCTTAAGAAGAGGATTGGATTCCAAGAAGCATCCAAAGATGTGCATGTTCCCAAAATTTCCGTCGTCACTAAACTAGATCAATATGCCTCATTGACAACTCTTTAATACTCTTGTCAACTTGAATACCAACACATAACCAAAATCCAGACATTGGCCGCTGATCAATAGCATCAGCTGGTGTGCTCCTATATCCTGATAAATGTAGATGTTCATGCTAGTATTTTGTCTTAATATATAGCAAGCTCGTCTTCTACTAGAAAGACTACACTTTGACTGAGCGTCCCAGCAAAATTGAACATGGTTCCCTTGTACAGTAGAATATCGCCTATAAATTGGCAAGACCCCTGCACCTCTAAAATCGGATAATTGGTTGTAATAGCGTTCACTATCTATCATCAGTACCATTACATAATACGTTGAAGTGGTCCTCTAACATTGTTGAGGACATTGTACAAGTTGCTATTTGTGTGTGGAGCAACAAAGGTGCGCATCGTCTACTCAGTTGACATCAATCATGTTTCCAAAGAGAACCCGCATGATTGCTGAACAAAACTATTCACTCGTGTCTCACCTTAGTCTTAGTTTCTCACTTGCCTCATTATTCAACCTGTCTTTTGCAGAATGATAGTAAGCCCAGAGCATCTTGCCTAATCCTCTGTCTTGCCCATCCTGCTGCATCCATCTCATCTTCTTCAGCTGTTACCATGGACTGATGTTCAAACTTGCCACCAACAATCCTTGATAGCACATCAATAGCATCGTCAAACAAATCAAGTTTTGATAGGTACAATCCATAATTCAAACAGGCACTTTCATAATCAGCGCCGACATCACAACCGACACTTTCACATTTAGAATGTATCATTATTGACTTTTCATATGCCGATACTATCTTGCTATGTAGATCTTCTCTCATACTGCTCTGTTGACGTTCTAATGCAATACCAAGATTGTTGTATATTCTTCCATCACAGGGTGTATACTCACTAGCAACATTTAGACATGATATTGCCAACTCTAAGGTACCTTCAATATTTGTTGCTTCATTAGAAGAAGACTCAACTTGTTGATGATTATGATAATCTAACAATGCCATCCCTAAGTAATGCCAAGCCTCGCCATCTTCAACTTGATCAATAGCAAGTCTATGATGTAATATACGACATATTACTTGATCTTCTATATTATTTGAACAGTGAGTTGTGCAGTATGATCGTGCTGCTGACTTTATCCGAGCATTCAGTTCCCATTGAGGTGGATACTGTATCCTAAAATCATTATCGGTGGATGGTATTGATGAGGATGACGGCTGAGTAGTAGATTGTTTGTTCAATGTGGCTGCTGCTATGAACATGACAAGTATATCACGTACTCCTTTTAATGTGGCGGCACCTGCATGTCGATTGGATGAGTAATGTGCTATAGCATGGCCTACATCTTTTGGTTTCAGTGGTCGTACTTCAGCTTCATATAGCTGATCATCAGATGAAGATGAGCGTATTATAGGTAGCAATTGGTCTTCAAAGAATGTACCACCACCCTCAAAATCATCCTGAGAGTTCAATATGATATTGATTGACACATAGCCCAAGTCACGATGGAGTGGTTGACCGGCACCGACTCTACTCTCTTGATCTGCCTCTACACTCTCTCTACTCTCTTGACTGCCTTCATCGATGAGCGAAGCTTCGGTAGCATTATATCGTATGAATAACGAATCATAAACATACAACTCCAACTCATCAACACTTATATCTTCTTCATTACTTAGATAGGCAGTTCGTACCCAAGGATATACTCTGTTCAATAACAAATCATTCACTAGATGTTCTACACTACTACAACTTTGTGAATCACTTGTGTCTAGACCATGTTGCTGTTGAGAAGCATGGTATTGAACAACATCCGATAAATGAGCCTCACTGTTTCCCTTTCGTTGATATGTAAATCTACTCTTACTGCTTTGTGTCTCCTCTTTATTTCTATTCCAGTATGTTTCACATGCATTAGTGAGTAGTTTTATTTCATCTTTGTTTAATATTGATTGGGGAGTTTGTATTGCAATTGGTGGTTCTTCATTATTATTTGGTGGTATAGTTTCATACTCTATCATGTGTTTGTAGTCATCACCACCACTCATTGAGATGTTGTCATTCTCGAATGGCAACGATGACGACTTAGCATAAGCTACATCTTGTTCATGCTGTATATTAACATTGTTTAATATATCACTTGGCGATATTGATAATGATTGAGATTGCAATGTTAGTATCTCATCTATACTATCAAGCAGAAGCTTTGGGGATGATTTATTGCAATGATGATGTATTGATGTTGTAAAAGAAGTTGTTGATGTTGAGGCGGCAAGATGTGATGACGGGCGGTGCCTAGGATGAAGATATGAGATTTGAAATGCAAGAACAATGCTTGTGCAATATATGAAGAGAAGGGTTAGTACGTTATTGGCAATCATCATAGCAAATAATTGCACATTGAGGGGTAGAATTTACAATAGATAACGAGCTTACAAAGAGAGTGATTCCGTACTTTACTTTACTGTACACCTTTGTACGAGCTCGTATATTACTACAGCCTGTACGATATTTGGGCTTGGGTTTGAGTGTTGTTTGAGGTAGAGTCCGGGCTGAGCTAACCACATTCTTTTTTGTCGCAATACTTAACATGCCCTAAAATAAGTGGCGACTCTAATAGATGCTGTAGATTGTAGACTACTCAATAACAAGCTCACGATTGAGAGGAGTTTGATTGCAGTTTTGTGTGTAGGAGATTAGACCGCCGCGCGTCTATTGCAACACGCCACGAATTGCAACACATAAGGAGGATGGGTCTACATCGATGGCAACATCGTCCATCTAACAGAGGAGAAGGCAATAACAATAGAGGCAACTTCTTCTCTCGACTGCCAAGTCCAAATAAAATATATAGACCAGGAAGACAACGAGAAGGACGTAGACGACGATCCAACTCGCAAGAATGGCGGTCACAGTCACAACATCATTCGTTATCGTCGCCAGGACGAAGAAGGAGAAGTCGCTCTGCAAGTCCTTACTCATCTAATCATCACCAGAGCTATAATAACTCCAAGTTAATGAATGGTGGTATTAATGGCTTCCCATCTTTAGATCAACAACAACAGATGATAATACGACAGGATACCAACAGCTTTTATAGAAGTGCCAAATCAAAATCAACATCATCAACTTACTCATCATCATCATCTCGTAGTAGCTACAACAAACTACAACAATATAGAGGCTCAAGTAGTTGTATACCACCATCATTTCAAATACCACATACTAAACTCCTACCAATACATTCGACTATATACAATTATCTATTTATAACATATTGTATATCAATTACCTCCCTATCACAAGCTATACAACGTCCTACTAGGAGTAATGAGAAGTTGGTTATTAGTTGTATATCAATCAATTTAATACTTAGTTTTATATTATGTATTGGATATAGATATACACCATTTCGAATGTATATTGTTGATACTCACTTATACTTGCCAAGTATATGTCAATTTAGATATTACGAAGAGAATGATAGTAGTCTATTAGATGGGGGAATTACAATTGAATTAGTAATAGGTATGCTTGTATACCTATTCCAATTGATATCATTTGGTATAATAACATCATCATCAAGCAATAATAGTAGTAGTTATTTAGGTATTGATAATAACTTTGAGATATGGAATAACAATTTATATCATGGTACCTGGGTATCAATGATGTTATCATCCTTCTTAATTGCTGATTTACTAACAACTGATACTAATACAAGTAGTCGAGCGGGTACAGAGAAGGATGGGTTGGTAGCAAAGTATACTACACAATATATGAAAATCAATACAATATCAAGAAGTTATTTGTTATTATTAATAAGTACCATTTGTTTATTATCATTTAGTACAAGTCAAAGTACATCTACTACAAATAGAGCAATTGGCATAGCGTTTGGTACACTTGGACTAATCATAGCAATGATATATTGGTTACTATGTACATATACAAATCGTAGACGCGATTACTGGTTATTACACCCACGTGGATCAAGTCAACTAATCAAAATTGATTCCAATAAAACATTGATATCGTGTATATTAAGCTTTATTGGTTTTATATGCTATTTAATCAATGCTGGATTTGTAACATCTACTACAAGTTATTCGGCCAATGTATACTTCTCATCATGGATATGTTTTGGTATGTGTATATATTTATGTATACAACATTTAAAAGTATACATGGTACCGAGTAGTCAATTGTATATACATTCATTAATGCAGGTATATGATGATGAACGAAGGAATATATTACTGTCCTCAAGACGAAGATCAAGTTATTCCTCAAGAAGTAGCTACTCAAGAAGTTCATCCCAAGAAGGAGGGAGATTGAGGATACAGGGTGATGATGCACTGACTGCCATGGTTGAGAGTCGATCTGAAGATGGACCAATGGTATTCTTACCCATTGAGAATGATAAAAACTATAATAATAGATTTGACGACGACGATGATGCAAGTTATCCAAGTGTAAGTCCAAGATACTTACGACGACCTCAAGGACAACAACAGATGGAGCCTGAAGATTCAGTGAATGGTATTAGGAGACAACAGGTACCAACAAGATTAGCTCCTCAAGGCCCTCGTCAAGGTAACAGTGGTGGCGGTAGCAATCACACACCGCCACCAAAACGACAGAATACTCAAGGCACAGGAGGGTCATTAACATCTGACTTTGTTGAAACAATGTACTCGGATAAGACACCTCCGGGGAGTTATATGAAGATCATGCCTCCTCCCCCTCCGAGACGTAATTCAGGAGGAGATTACAGCATGAGTGAAGGCACGTCCATTGGTCGCAAGTCACGATCAAGTTCAAAGTCTCCACAATCCTTTGATTCGCCCTCAAGAAGAAGACGATCCAAGTCACCTAATACCTCAAGAAGAACTCAGTCACCGCGATCATTCCGATCGTACGAAACTCAGTCGCGAAAAACATCAGTCAAGTCGTCACCGTCCTTCAATAACAGTAGAGCTTCATCACGAAGTTCACTCGATGATGGGACTAGTTATGGTCCATCTACTGTTAGTGGAGGAGGTACTCGTGGTCCCTCGACTGCTAGCTTTGGTGCAGCCACCATGAGCGCAAGTGGTGGTGGTAGTCAAAGTGAGAAGCATGAAGATGAACAAGGAGAGAAGATTACCATGGGCAGGATTCAACCTCGAGCACCTCCTCCTCCACCTCCGCCTCATTTCGAGGAAGAGGAGGAGAATGAAGAAGACTACTATGATGCTAATGGTTTTGACATACGTCCATTCAAGACTATACACCATAGCTCATTGGAAAATATGTCTACGGTTAGTGACATATCTCATCCGTCGGCTGATCGATTTGATACCTTTCATGAACCAAGGGGTAATACTAACAAGGGTGCTACCACTCGAAATAACGTAGAGGGAAGTGACCAAAAGTTACGATATTCAAATGAAGATTTGAATGAGGGCCAGAAGAATGTGCGACAGGGTGCTGTCGATCAGATGGTCATGGAGGCTTTGCGTCAAGCTTCTAATCGTGGTCCTTCGAATCCACCTCCGACTTATGGCTTGCTGCCAGCTGGTATGTCGAAGGGCAATAGGCGTAACAGTACCGGATCTAGAGTTAGTTTTAGTAAGGATATCAAGGAGACGATGATATATAATGCCGACTCGGGTATCAACAGTGGTGGCCAACAACAACAACGGAATGGTGCTAGTATGCGTAGCTTTTACTCACATCAGAGTGGGGCTGCTAGTTATGATGATGATGCTGGCGATGAGTATGATTGTTAACGAGCTAAAACATCTCTATAGAAGGGAGCCTTTGTAAATATAGAGACTCGATAGACTAAACGTATCAAGGAACATAGATCTCCTCCCCGCCCCTCGCTCCCTGCATGCGCTCGCCCGCCAGGTATCCTAAATCCTAAAGGATACCCCCACCTCCTCCATACTTAATCATCCTCCGACCAGTTCAATCTCTTCTCTTCTCTCCCTTTTTATGATTGATTACATATGGTATGTCATATAAGTTCTTTATTAAGGGGTAGAAAACGATTGTTATTTATAGTCTCTTCTCCACTTATTAAATCTCATGCGTTTGAACAACAAAGGATACTTCTTAGTACAAGTTTATCATTGTCATTGATCGAGTTGCAATCTTTTGCAATGCCTTCGTTTATACCTTCTATACATTCTTCATAAATATCAAGTCGGGTATAATGGTGGCAAAAAGATCAATCTCATTAGTATGTCTCACTTTTGAAGTGGGGCTGTCACAGTATTATATAAGTAAAGTATATCGATATAAGTGTGTTTCGCACAGTCTCAAACAACTAATGCATCGATTGGCCATGTGTTTATCATTACATTATCGTATCATAACAAGCATATATGAGATGATTACCAGCAATGGAGGATGAGACAACATATCTAACAACATAGATGGTGTCAATCCGTGGATAGTGGAGTCAAGTTCAAAACAGACCTGAAATTTTCACACTACTATACACAGGTTATAAGATTTCCATGTTTGAATGAGAAAGCAATGACAAGTTTGAAAACATGATACGCCCCATAGAACGAAAGCTGAACTTACATGCACCAGTTCAATTATATCACATGCACCATAATACAACAAAACAAAGTTTAATAATCTGCTAATCGCCAGTTCATTAATATCAGCCGTCGGTACAATGTTTGCAATGCATAGTGGAAATCAAGCGCCCGGGGTAGGTGCAATTCCTCGAGTAAACAACAACAGTCCACCCGGTTTGATCATCACAACACCAGCTGATAACGATATTGTATTCGGCCTCCGTTGTCTCATGTTCAAAGCTGCTGTTGAAACCGCAGTGGAACGGCTGGAAGATAACTTGCAACAAGTTAATTGGGCGAAGAATAAGTCTGCTTTATTACAAGAAGTGACCAACGAAGCATTAAAGTGTCTGAAGAAAGCTGGAGGGTGAGATTGATGTCTTAGTTATTATTGTAGAAACCACACAGCTAACCACTGTGTCATCTGATCAGATGACACAGTGGTTAGCTGTGTGGTTTCTACAAACACCCTGATATACAATATGTTTCTAACATTGTCATCTTCTCTGTAAACACTAGACGGTTTCTCAAGCCCATTCAAAATGGTAGGGGAAATAAACAGCCAGAGGGATATATTCACTACGAAGATGAAGATGCATACAAAAGTAAGAATATATTATGTCATATGATGCCTCTATCGCCATATTTATGTATTAACTTTTTGCTGTCATATGTTTCCCCTCAGAGATGGAGTGGTATATAACTGACATGAGAAAGAAGCGTCAAAAGGCAAGCTTGGAACGAATGCTTGAAATGGAATCATCGGATGATGATAATGATGATGATGACGATGAATCTAGCATTACTAGCAAGTTTTCACAAGTTGCCCAAGCAAATGAGGAAGAGTACAAGCCAACCGAGGAAGTTGACATTCAGCCAAACGAGGGCTTCGATGTGGTTCTTTCACTCACCGATGAACAGTACAAGAATACTATGTTTCGTAAGTTTGATGCATTGGGCCCAAAGGAAACACCAGCAAACCAAGGAGTTGAAAATGAGGCCGTACAACAGATTTTCGACAACTTCAAGACAGAGATGAAGTCAGATGGTAGATTTCTACTTATGGGAAGCAACTATCGTAGTAAGCACAAGAAGTATCGCGTTGTTGGTGACAAGGAAGCCAAGAAGAGTAAGTTTTATCTCTGTTTGCACATGATTTATCTCTGTCAAATGTTTGTATCATATGAAACTCTATCGTTTATCACTTACACGTACCCTTCTACAGAGATTCGCCAAGATCTAGCTAGACGCAATCTGTCTACTTGGCATAGCAAGGGTGAAGTCATGCAAGTTAATACCAAGAAAGGAGGTAATATAGCCATGAGTGGCCGTGGAAGGCCTTCCAAGAAGCTGGCGAAGAAACGAGGCAGCATCATCAAGAACTTCTCTCAAAAGAGACCATTTCTGAGTAAGTCGTCTACAAGAGCTGCTGGTAAAGCTAAATCTAGCATTGTCGGTAATCGTAAGGCTAGTGAGTCTGATACCGACGGGTTGTCAGATTCAGATGACTCATCAGTGGAATCAACTCGCAAAGTTGCCAAAAAGGATATCGTAGAGATGGATGAAATCATCCCTATCTTCAATGATATCAAGACGAAAGTGAAGGGCTCGCGGGGTAACGAGAAGGTATTTTACATCCACCTTAAGAAATACATTGCTCAGCAAATCAAGAAAGATGGAGTACTACGATCTGATTTCGATAAGATCCAAGACTTTATGTCTCGAATGATTCCCAATGTGAACATGCTGAACGAGGCGACGGACGAGGACGAGATCACAGTTTATGAAGCCGCTATCAATGCCTTCATTAAGGAATGCAAAGCGGAACTTCCTTTATCATTCTTTATCAAGCTAGAATAAGTTGGCTTAGTTATTGTGTATGTGTGTATGTAGTGTGGTGCGAGATGGATGTGTGGATGGCGCTGTGCACCCTGAAGTTGTTTGCTTGCGAAGCTTGTGAGAAGAAGTCGTGAAGGCTCATTACTTTTCCAGCTATAATTTGTACTAGGGTGTATTTATCTTCACATAATTCTGTATGTTACACCAGCAATGTCAGCTCGCTTCGACGAAGTACCTACAACAAAGGGACCATCATTGTTGAGTGTTTTTATCCATTGACTGCTTCAGAAAACTATGAATAAGGTGGGAAATAGGATATGTCCTCCAAATAAACAAACACTCTATTTCAAGCCTTTGTTGACACAACACAACATTCATATTAATGATTCAAATTCGTTATAAAGTTACATCTGCTCATTGAGAAGAGGTTGGATAATATCACTTATACAGACTCTTGTTGAATCTTCCTCAAACGAGCAATTGTACTCCTAACAGTAACGGCACTTGCCGTACTTAAACTGTATGCACCTCCAGCAACAACCTTTCTACAACTCTTGCAATTCCAGATACCAACAACTGTACGCTTGACGGAGTCCTTCCCACAGAATGCACAACGGTAAGTAGAATGTTGTGATACTTCTACCTTACGAAGGAGCTTACGGAGAGTGGCACCATATCTGGTTCCGTATTTACCGGTGATTCCAACCTTTCTGGTTCTGTGCTTACCCATCTTGTGTTATATGTGTATAAAGGCTAAGTTGACTGTGTTTTGTTAGAGTAGGTAGTGGAGAAATGATAGGTGAGAAATATGGTTTGATATAATGTTATGCAAAAGAGATGACGACGACTAATCGAACCAGAATAACGAAACAATATTCCTATGCCGTCATATGTATCACATCCGCACATATGATATGCCCCCCATAGTAGAGAGAGGATAGGAGGCCAACAATCACCACTAGCAAGTAGGTCGACTTAGCAATCGATTAATGTTCATTTATATGACTCCCTGCGACGTCTCCAAACCACACCGACAGCCACACTTCAAATAATACTTTCTACATACATATACTGCTACTATCTTCTTCGATCTAAGCCGCTGCTGCCTACTACAAAGTCAATATCATCTACTCACCAATCAAAGAGTTTAGTTGTGTTTGTTGAAATAAATTATCTTCCCCCTTGGGACCATCTCTCTAATGATTACGCGTGGAATAAATAAAAAGGGTTCATACCCCCTTTCAATTCACTAACAATGTTCACCTATGAAAGCACCAGATGCAAATCTAATGCACACCCCAATGTTTACCGCTCTTACTTCAAATCCAAACCCAGATGTTTTACCCCTCTCAACCTCGACATCCTAATCATAACAAAAAGGAGAGGTAAGGCTCTAGTGTTGACGGCAGTGGTAGTATTCTTCCTTTGCAATTATATACGCATCGTCGTTGATATCATAAGTAACTGTACAGTGTGCTGTTACATGTTGGTTATTTCAATGCGGTTATCGCTTATTTTGTTTGCAAAGACTCACATCTTTATATTCACCTCTCTTTGCAATAACTTATCATCACAGTTCTATATAATATACATAAATCATGGGAGAAGCAGGACCACGCGGACGTCAGAATGCCTCAGGCATCAAGCATCGTGTCACGGCCGGTCTTCCAGTAGCCGCCGTTGTTAACTGTGCCGATAACTCCGGTGCTAAGAATCTTCACATTATTGCCGTATGTAATAGCGGTGGACGTCTTAACCGACTACCCAAGGCTGGAACTGGTGATATGGTAATGTGCTCCGTCAAGAAGGGTAAGCCAGAATTACGTAAGAAGGTTATGCCTGCCATCATCGTTAGGCAAAGAAAGAGTTTCCGAAGAAAGGAGGGTGTTTTCATCCACTTTGAGGATAGTGCTGGTGTTATCGTTAATAATAAGGGAGAGATGAAGGGTAGTGCTGTTAGTGGACCAGTTGCCAAGGAATGTGCTGAGCTATGGCCTCGTATTGCATCCAACGCTGGATCAATTGTGTAAAAAAATATAAACATACACAGTATATTATATACATTTTTGTTTGAAATTTGGTGATGCTTTATTCTTTCTCTTCATTGCAGTGTATCACTGTTCAATTGCAATTGACTATGTGAAGATTATTAACGGACAACAGATTATATGGCGTTTTAATTGTGCATTATATACATTGTGAAGGGCTCTATACATACATGTTGATGCAGCTCTCAAGAATTAGTTACCAAGGATACGTTATGTGCACGAGAACAGAGTCAGCTTTGACATCACTACAACTTCTCCATTTTGTTGTTATCCTCTTCCATATCAGTCAAGATCGAGTCTACAAAGTTGATATATTCTTCTCTATGAAAGCGTAGATGCTGTACATGAACAGAGTTTTCAAAATGTATAGAGCTTACATTATGCACTCCGATTCGTTTCTCTCGCTCTTTGATAAACTCTTCTATCTTAACTGAGTTGGCAATATCATCCTTCTCTGAGTATATAAAACCTTGACGATTGCAATTTGTATCATCAAGCCATGCTTTCCAGTACGAGTCGGCAGCATTGAGCTCTCCTTTTAGCATTGATATTACATTGTATATATACATTCTCATTGTGAATAGAAGGGCTGCTGATATCCCAATGAAAGGCGACGGCAAGAGATGTTTGATAACTGTAAAGTTGGCTTTGCTATCCATGTAGCATGGTGCCGAATCGAAGATTTGCGCTCCTATCTTCAGGCGCTTGCCAAATAATTGCAAGTCTTCATTGGTATGACTTTGAGTATCTAACATGTGCCCTATTTTTGCGGTGACAAATGCTCCGCCATTAGACAAGATATGCATTACAATTGGAATCTCTTTGGTGTTTTGTGTATTGTTGCTCTCTTCACTTCTTACAACCTTAGCAACTTCTTGAATTGCATCGAGAGCGAAATTACTGAGCTCGTTATGATTAACAAAGACTGAATGGTTAGATGCAGTTCCATATACAACAGAAGAGCATCCTAACGATGATGTATACATTGATGCGTATTTAGCAATATGCTTGCGTTTGGCACCGCCAAACCCTAATATTAGAGTAACAATCGCTCTCGGTCTTTTGTTTCCATCTTGTCCTTGTATTTTTGTTGTGGTAAATGATGAGGAGGTTAGGTTAGTTGTGGACGCCGCCGATATCGAGCTGCTACTGAAACGCCGACAGCCACCAATGCGGATAGAAGTAGATATACAAGCTCTATAAAACATGGCCGCTTTGTGCAACGAATAGTGCTTGATCTAATTGAGAGAAGAGATAGGTAGTGTAGGTATTGTAGGAGCCAAAACAATGCAAATTTGCAGATTTGCAAGAAACGTGTAACAAAAAATCTTTGCTATTGTACCTTCCATAGTCCATAATGCATAATAAATACAACCTCTCAATTGATGATGCCTCTATTGAATGCTTATACACTAGACAACCTATCGCCGATATACACTATAGCTTATCATTACTAATAATGGCCAAATTATCATCCGTCATCGGCCTATTGTTGTGCTATACAACTTGTATCAGTATGATCAACATCAGTTTGTGTCGGGCCCGTCGGCTGAAATTGCATGTATAGAGAAACAGCAATTGGTACAATCCAAGCTCAATAAGATATTAGAACAACAGAACGATTATAATTTTATAGAATCAGCTGAGATGATACTCGAACAGTATGATAAAACATATCAAGATTACTATACACTAATACTCCGCGATGCTGGTAAAATATCTGCAATCTATCTATTATTATTGGTATTATTTCCCAAATTTAGTGATACAAAGATCTCAAAAGGACAACGAATGTGGTTAATGGTACTAATACCTCTATTTCTCATTCCTAGTATGCTGAGCCAAATCTTTATACAAAATACAGTACCCATTGAAAGCACAATACTCAATACTTTCGGGGTTGCAAAAGGCTTGGCCTACATTGAATACTGTTCGGGTAGAAGTTTACTCATTGGTTTGGGGATTGGGGTAAGCTTATTTGAGACAATTATACACGAAACGAAAGTTGTTGCAACAGCGGCATTATTTATGTTTGTTACACGAGGATTTATCTTATAAGAAATGAACCGTAAACAAGATAAAGCAAGCAAGTCTCATTAGTTACTATACTTTGAGAAGAAACATGAGATAGACTGGATTGATCATTATTAACGCGATTCTATAGTTAGCCCATGATTAACGTCACGAGACTACCAATAATCTAAGAGCGTCAAAACTACTACGTATCACAAGATATGAAATTATGACATGTAGGGCATTTATGACAGCAGATATATTGCAGTCAACAAACCTGACTTGTGGCAATCCGTACTATCAATGGCTGCAAACATCATCTTACCTAGCTACATGATACATACATGGCCGGCGGTATCCTGTGGTATCCTGAATAAGTAAAAAAGTTTCGAGATTGTGAATGAGGAGATTTGAGATGATACCACCATAAGGCTAATATTATACTCAAATAACATTAGTAAATACCTTATTTACCAATATCAATAGTGAATAATTGAATACATTTCAGCATAAAAAGACAGAGAAGTTTCTCTGATAATTATCAACCAATTGAATAATAAACTACATTGTAAAAAGAACAACACTACATTGAATTCTTCAAGAGATGAACTTTAATGAGGAAGAACGATCTATAATTGCCAATGGATTAATGAATGGTAGTGATATAATTGATGAATATGCATCTTCTGCTGCTGCTGTTGCAACTATACCGTCGTCATCTTCTATAGAACAGACTATAGCTGTACCTTCATCGAATAGTAGAGAAGCGGCCTCATTAATCTATTCACGCATGCAGCAACATCAAGCACATGAGAGAGCAGAGTTGGAAGGTCTTTCACGTGCAGAGTTGGAAGAAGAGTTGAATGAAGCAGATTTAATAGCTTCTGTAACAGCAGCCGCTAGCACAACCCGTCGCCCAAATGATATCGGTAGATCTATCGCTGATGGTTTGATGAATCACCTTTCATCTTCTGAGGATTTGGATATAGAACAACAATTTAATCAAGATCAACAACACAGTCGAGAAGATTATGGAAGTAGAGATAATATAGGTTCACCAGAAGTAATGGGTGGTGGAGCTGGAGGAGCATTATATCTTCCTCCATTACCACCGTAAGTTAGTTTGTTTTGAACACCAAAGGGTTTGCATCATCATATAATCATATAAGTCTTTCAACTCATGCCGTCATCTCTCAAACTTTTTCTATCTCTCTAACAGCCCACCTCTTGTACCACCTCGTCGTAGAACGATTGAATGGGCTGACTTAGCAGCTGCCTACTGGCAAGGTGTGCAAACAGGTGCTGCCTCTTCTCATTCTTCTGCCCCCAGAAGCTTACCGTCAGTAGAAAGTGCTTATGGTAGAACAGCAACATCCAACATTGCTACATATAATCCATTTACGGTAGGTCCTCCTCCATTGGAAGGAGTCTCATCATCTCCTCATCATCAATATGGTATAGAAAATTTACTTGATTTAACATCGCCCACTCCTCCAAGACGAATTGATACAAGAGGATCACCCCCGTCATCATCTGCAGCATATGATTTGGAACAGTTATTATCTACTGGTCTAGCTAGTCAAGCAAGGAGGGAAACACTTGAGAGGTCAAGAGCTCAGTCTGCTGTAAATCGAGCACTAAGAGAAGCATCTCTGGGCAGAAGTAGTCGTAGTGGTAGTAGTGCGAGAGCTCAATCTTCCCTTGAGGCTAGAATTCCTCCTTTGCCAACCGTCCAATCGTTGGGTGAGAGGATGGGACCAGGCGAATCACCTGAAACTAACAATCAAAGGATATCCTATTTATCTTCTCTTCTCGGAATTGAGAATGGTAACGAGGACGACGAAGACTCGGATTATGAAGCAGATAATGATGATCAAATTAATTCTGATGTAGAGGATGAGATAGATGATGCCATTCGGCAATTAGAACCAGGCAGGGGAGGGAGTTCGGAAGAGTTGCAGCAAGCAGAGGCAACGGTGGAGAGATTAGCATCCCTGTTTGATGGACCTTCAAACCGTACAGAAGAATCTTCTGATGATGAGTCAATGCCTCCTTTAGAGGATATTGTAAGCAATACCAACGCAGGTACAGCTACATCCTCCAATGTACAGGCTACAACTCAATTGGATGAGGGAGCTGCTAAAGATGATACCAATTTGGAGTCACATACGGGCAAGAGAAAGTCTGATGATGATTCCAAACAACCAGCTAAGAAGAAAATAAAAAAGGAAGAGAATAATCTAGAGGAAGAAGAATCAAAGGAATTAAAAGCCGACGGCAGCCCAAAAACATGCTGCATTTGCCTTGAAGAGACATCAAAGAAAGAATTGGCTACAATCAATGTGTGTGATCATCACTTCTGCTTTGGATGCATTGATAAATGGAGTGACCAAGAAAACAAGTGCCCTCTGTGTAAGGTTCGTTTCTACAAGATTGATAAGGTGCACAAGCCCAAGAAACGAAAAGCAGGCGATGCTGAAGGTATTAGGGATAATGATGAGAGGAGTAGTAAAAGGGTTAGAAATCGAAACCAGAGATGTGATCATCTCGACTTTTTGAATCATCCCCTGGAAGGAATGTTCGCGAGTTTGGAATCTGGAGGTACTTGGCCGACGCACATTGCTCAACTACTCTTCTCTGGATTAGGAGGATCACCACCATCTCTCAATGGTGGATCTTTCAATGCTCCACGGAGAAACATGCCATCGTCTTCAAGACCTCCAAGTAGAAGAGTTGCTGATCTAGCAAATGCGAGACGACAGCATGAAGCAGCGGCTAGTCGAGTGGCTTCATTGCGAGCAGATATTGCCGCCAGACGCCAAGAGAGAGCTGAGAGATTAGCGGAGCGTACAGCAAGAATGCAAGATTGGGAAGAGTCTAGACGCGCTAGAACTGCTGCAAGGGAGGCAAGGATGGCATCACTCGATCGTCAGCTTGCCGATTTATCAGCCGCACGTGCTTCCTTGAATGGTAGAGGAGTTAGTAGTACAACATCATCAGCATCTGCCATCCCTGCTAGGTCTCAAGCTTCTCGTGTAAATAGAGGAGGAGTTTCTTCAAACCCTCCCTATCACCGTAGTCCATTTGATGTTGACACTTCTTCTCCATGGTTGTCAAGTTCAGTGAGCAGTGCCATGAGGCAATCTCAGGAGGGCAGGACTTCTTCCCGACATAGTTTTCCACCAGAAAGTAGTAGGAGACGAAGAGCAACGAGTAGTACTACTGCTGCCGCAGTGGCTGGTGGCAGAAGGGACGATTCAACTCTTCTACTTCAACCTGGTGAGGAGGAAGAAGAGGAGCGTCTTCTCTCAACGTTGTCGCCAGGCTCTTATATGAGACGATTGCACCGGGAGATGAATGGTGGCAGTAGTGCTCAATATGCCTTTAATACAACACGACCACCTCGATGGCGAAGAAATATTCACCAACAGTCTGCTGCTGGTGCGCCTCCTGCTCCTCCCAGTACTGCATCGTCGTCATCTTTTAGGGAAAGGATGGAGAGGATACAGAGAATTCGTAGTAGCATGCGCGAGCGGACGACCACCAGAGCGCGAGCGGAAGCACGGGCAGCACTAGGTCCTCCGGTTCAAGAAACAATAGAAATAGACAGTGATGATGATGACGACGACGATGTTGTAGAGGTGATTGCTGTGGATTTAACTTAGTTGTCTACAAAAACACGCACACCAATAATTATACAAGTATTCCTGTCCCCAACTACATTTACTTCTTCATCTCCTTCAGCTCTTCCTCTGAATTTTGCATCTGCCACAGCTCGTAATAATTACTCTTCAAAGCAATCAGCTCGTCATGAGTACCCATCTGAGGAAAAGAGGGAGAAGCAAGTGAGTGAGTACAACATGAAGAATATAGACAAGCAAGTGATGTAGAGAAATCTCTTCCTTACTTCGAGAACACCACCATCACCCATAAAGGCAATTTTATCGCAGTCCTTGACTGTTAACAGCCTATGGGCGACTGTCAATGTAGTACGAGGGTGCTTCAATTGTAAATCGTCTAATGCTGCTTGCACTAGCTTTTGACTCTCGTTATCCAAAGCACTGGAAGATGTTACGTTTGACAATTTATGAAGCGAGGAAGTGAGATGATTGTAACATATGTTAGTACACGTGGGTTACAAAGACAAACAATAAAAGATATGTGAAGGCCAAATGAAGCATTCAAATAGCGAGACTTCATTTATTAACACATGAATTCATAAGCAAAAACAATACAAACGCAGACTTTCGCTGTGGCTTCGTCAAGGACTAAGATCTTGGGGTTACGAATGATTGCACGGGCTATTGCGATTCGCTGTTTCTGACCGCCTGATAGTAAGCCTCCTCCTGGTCCGATGTGAGTGTCGTATTTATCTTCCAAGGTTAAGATAAAGTCATGTGCATGAGCAGCCTTGCAAGCGTTTACTATCTCCTCCTCTGTCGCATTGGGTTTGCCTAGTAAGATGTTATCTTTGACAGTTCCGTTGAACTGGAAGATGCGCGTTTCACAGTTTATGAAAATAGAGAGAGATGATAGTAACATATGTTAGTACATGAGGTTTGCATAGGCAATCAAATTAAGGCAGAGTTCAAATGAAGTATCCAAAAAATTGTCGAGACTTCATATTGAACACACACAGTCATGTGATAAAACAATACTAACGCGGACTTTCCAGAGTAGGCATCTGTCCCACATAACCGACATTACTTCGGAGATGACTAACATTCAAGGCACTAAATTCTGTACCATCTAGTGTAGCTGATCCTCCCGTACTCTCATAGAATCTCATGATAATTTGAAGAATAGTGGACTTCCCTGATCCAGATCTGCCAACGAGTCCAATTGACTCTTTTTGGTCAACAGAAAGGCTAACGCCATCCCTTTCAGACGACTTGTAGAAAATGGGAAAGTCGGGCCTGGAAGGATAGCTAAACTCACACTTGTCAAACTTGATATTGCCCTCGATTGGGGATACATCGCCACCATCCTCATCGCTACCATCTGTTGGCCCATAAAACGTTCCAAAGATTCTAGCAGCCGAGATGAGTCCTCTTTGTCGACTATTGAAGTCTGCAGATACCTGACTTGCTCCTAGCGCGCCGAACATGACGGCTAGAACAGATGTGAAGAAGCTTTCAAAGTCAATTGCTGTACTGACAAGTAATTGACTTCCAACAAGAAAGACCACAGCAAATGAAACAAAGACGGCGAACTGAGAAAAGCCAAACACACATCCAGCTATAATACCACTTCGAACCTTTCCTGCCGATTCTGGTTCGAGGGCGTGTTCATAATCGTTCCCAACCTTCTCCTCGAGATTGTATGCTTGCACAGATGATATACCACGAAGTCCATTCTCCATGATTGTAGGGGCAGATAACCCATCTGTAGGTTCGACAACCTTTCGTCGTGAACAGCACACTTGAAGCATGCCGGCGATTCCGATGAAGGGTACACAAGCTAAGGCTACTAAACCAATTTCCCAAGCATATGCCAGCGCAATGGCGACACCAGAAATTACAGAAGTCAATACCCTGACACGATAGCCAAGTGGCAATCCAACCAATCCTTCAACTGCTTCAATATCTGCTCCTAGAATTGTTGTTAGTTCTCCGGTTGTATTATCCGGAAGATCATACCAGCCCATTGATCGCTTCATCATGGCTGCAAACGATAGATTACGAAGCTTGGCACCCAAGTTGCTTCCAGAGCTGGAATATGTGAAGTTATAAAAGGCAGAGTAAGATCATGCTAATGAGAGAAACAAGCAGCATGAAGAGTCCTTCCAACTTACCGTGATAGGCCGTATCCTACCAAACAATTACCGACAAGACTTGCCAGTGCAAAGTAAAGGAAATTCAAGATATACGGCAAATTTGCTTCGACCATTTGATCAGGGTCAACAACATAAAATGTGGCAACAATCTTTGCAGTTAAGATTGATTCGCAAGGTGAGAGAGCTCCAACCATACCAGAGCCGACTACTCCGAGGAGTGTGTAAACACTATCCCATCCAACTTGGTCCCAGATTTGGCTCATGGTAGCGATTTCAACTTCCTGAGTTGCTCTCCCTTCTTCTTCTCCATTGTCATCGGCGCCGTCATCTAAACCTTGTTCCTCGTCAGTGACTATTTTCTTCATTGACTGGGCGATTGAAGCAGCAATGGAGGCATTGACGAGCGGAGCCTCTTCTGCTTTATCTGATTCTGTAATTGGTGTCACTACAGCAGATACATTTGATGAGCTTGGTCCTTGAGTGCCCAATTCAGGAGGTTTAATTCCTTGACTTTCACAAAGCAACTGATAGATACCGCCTTCCTTCTGCAATAGAGTATTATGATCGCCCAGTTCTGCGATTTTGCCATTTGCAATCACAGCAATGGCATCCGAATCAATAATAGTCGTCAACCGGTGAGCAATAGTAACAGTAGACACTTTCTTCTTCTTCCGAATATTGGCTAATGCAGTTTGAACGTGTTCTTCAGAAAGCTGATCAAGTGCAGCTATGTGGTGTGTGTGATATATAGATGAGAAGGTATAAGTATAGATGCCAGGACAGAAATATCAAAGTACACTTACAAGTAGCTTCGTCCAGAATCAAGATCTTCGGGTTTCGAATTAGAGCCCGTGCTATACTAATTCTTTGCATTTGCCCACCAGAAAGCTGAACTGAAGACCCACCATAGTATGTATCATAGCCATTAGGCAGCGCCAATATGAAATCATGAGCACATGCCATCTTTGCTGCTTCTTCGACTTCTTCTCTAGTTGGAGGTGTACCATCAGCAGGCTTTCCCATTGCGATATTCTCTGCAACTGTCCCGGGGAATATAATGGGGTCTTGGGCTACATATCCAATCTGACTCCTCCACCAGCTCACATTTAATGCAGTCAAAGGATACTTATCATCAATTAAAATCTCTCCATCATTCGGGTCATAGAATCGAAGTAAAAAGCGTGCAATTGTACTCTTGCCACTACCACTGGGGCCTACCAACGCTACGGATTGACCAGGCTCGATTGTCAGATTAAAGTCATAGAAGATTGGTCGCTGTGGGCTGTTTGGGTAAAAGAAGAATAGCTTCTTGAATGTAAGCTTTCCCTCTACTCCTCCCTCAATCTTGAGTCCTTTGGTAGAACTGGGATCGATAACGGGTGTTCGGCCGAGTGTATTGAAAACATCTACAGCTGCAGATCTGCCAAGATTGATACATGATAGACCCGGACCCATTAACCCAAAAAAAGTTACACATAATATCACACCGTATATACAGCACATTACAGATGCTCCGGTTACTCGACACTGAGGTTCTCCTGAAATGAAGCATTGGATGATAATCTTCCATCCAGCTCCCGTGACTACTTGCTCTGTGCCGATATAGAATGCAAATGTATATGTAATGTAGAAGAGTGCTCCTGTAATGCCAGCGAGTAAAGATGAAAGGAAAGCTGCCTTAACACTTGACTTGGCTGATACATCAATATGACCTTGATAGGCATCTCTGAAGTATGGCTGAGCACATAGACTTGCAACAGTTTTAATACCTGACAAAGTCTCTGTGGCAATTCCTCCTGCCGCAGCCAACTCTGCATTTCCCCGCTTCTTAACTCGTCGAATACACCAATTGAATAATGCCATGATAATAATTGCTACTGGCACCACACACAACATGATTAATGAAAGGGCGGTATTCAATAGTAATGCAACAATCAAACAACCAATAGCACTGATTGCATTGGAGTAAACATCCACAACCTGCCTTCCAATTGCATTGTTAATATGAACAAGTGCCGTTCCCATCTTGGTAGGTAATGCCTCACGATCATTAGCATCAAACCAGGCAGCATCTTGATTTAATGATGATCGTACAAATTGATTCTGAATCCTTAATGCCTGCTTCTCACCCGTATATGTCCATATCGATACAGAGATGGTACCTGTTACTAAACAAATCAACCCCACTACAGCAAATGCGATGCATAGATTCATGAGCTCTTGGTTGATATATGACATTAAACCCTCACTTCCCACTCTTTGAATTAATGCTGCAAGATTGGAAAAAGTATCAAGTGATTGTGCTAATAATACCAACCAAGCTGGAATACCCAATCCAGTAAAGGTTGCCATGAATATACCAAGTATCATTAACCATCGTTCATTCCATGTAGAGTACGATAATAATTTCCACAAACTAACCTTTGCAGACTGATTATTATCTACTGGACTTTCATCTGGATTTGCAAACCTAAAGTACTTCATGAAACTATCATGATTGGCAGCTTTGGTTAATGGTAACGCCTCGGCTCGTACCTCATTATAATCTGCTAGTATTGATGATTTGAGTAGCTTGGTTGGGTCAAGTTTAGACGCATGAAGATCAGCTGGTATTTTGGGCTTTGGAAGAGGCGATGATGGTTGTTCCATACTATATTGATACACGCTTCCAGATGTGTATAACAAGTCGTAGCCTGAAATCTAAACCAACTAAGTAACTATATTATCAATCTGTTTGTAATATAGCAGGTAGTCTATCTATTGCAATAGAGATCCGTATTGTGCTGGGGTTCTCAGTTCTCAAATATTATGTTCGAATGGTTATATCTTTGTGTTTGTAAGATATGATATGTAGACGGAAAACGATGGTTGACAAATTTAATAATAAACGCCGCCTATATCAATTATCATATGCAATTCTGTTTTGATATGAATTATTGTGATGTCAAAGAAGGCACCTCTCTTCATCATTTATTGCATGCAGCTTTTTCATTTCAATCAATCCAAAGTAAAGAGTAAAGTAAAAGATCTGGTATCCTAAGATTTTTTTGAGAGTGTCAATGGAGTGTGTGACACACACTGTAGGCCTCGGTTCTGTATTGACATCACAAGAGTAGTTACGTGGAGAGTATAGTGTTAGAGCTAGTTGAAAATTATTATGAAGATACCGGTTGATTTTTTGTGAAAGTTTTTGTGATGTCTGTAGAACCTCTGAACTTTCGTACCTCTTTTCAATCCCCAAAACCTAACCTACCTTTAATTTTCAAATGACCACTTAATTTCGACTATACCGACCTTCTAGAGCTGATATGATGCTGATAATGGCCGTGGTACTCTCTCTACCGCCGATGATGGTTTAGAGGAAGTGTTGACGATCTAGTGAGACGCCGGAGCGGTCCTTATTCGTCTATTATTGAGCGAGATCGAGGTATAAACGTGTACCCATCATCTTTTGAGCATGTGATGTATGAACGATAGAGAGATTCGATCTATTACTATCTCAGTTGTTGATGGACGTTAGGTTGGTTAAAGAAGAAGAATCGTTACTGATGTATCCGTCGTGCATCGAATGTAATAGCCACGGCAAGAGTGTCGGAGATATCTCGTCGATCCTTCGACTTTTAAATCAATAACCATCATGTCAACATCATCGAGAATGTAGTCACCCTCTCCCTAACTCAAATCTTCACATTTATTAGTACTCTATTCTATACATCACGATCGTCTTCTTCTCGTATAGATAGTGTAGATAGTAGTACTTATGGCATCGTCGCATCGTTTATAGCAAATCGAAATCGAAATCGTGAACCCAAACAAATACACAATCATATTGGATCTTTACCCTTACCTACAAACCCTATACTCCAAGTTTAGAAGTAGTTCGGTGTTCGATTAGATTGTTGTGAATTAGTTCATGGTTGTATGTGGCTGTGGAGAGTAAGAGATGGCGTTGATTCGGGATGTCAACAAAACATGTCACTTTATTTTACAAACTAAAAAGGTAGAGACAGAGAGAGATACTCCCAATAAAGAGAAGTGCACACTGAGATAATACCACAGCAACAACATCAGCTGTTCAATTGTTATCGGTTAACAAGCTATTAGACCAGTAGTATGTGAAGTGAGAGATCACATGAAGGGGATACAGATTTGTGAATCGAAGATTGCTCTTTTCTTATTTGTAATAAAGTATAATGTAATACATAGCAGTTATGATAACGAACACACTCTCTCATCGCGTAAGTATATATCTATGATTAGATTAGTAATGATCTATACTAAACAGGAGCTCTGGAGGAGCATATCTTGGCAATAACCGAGGCGCTACCCCAGTCTATTCTATTCCTTTAAAACATCCCCCGGTGGAAGTAGGAAGGATGAGAGTAGTATATATAGAGAATGTTGCTCCTGTACATATCCCATGAATACCCCCATTCATCGAATTCCAATACACAATATATATGTTTTCACTACCAAATGTCTCTTAATCCATAGGGCATCATTCATCTAACTTCTTCTATCATAACTTCTTACAGCTCCTGAAATATACAAATTGACACATTAAAGACGTCTCTGTTAAGAACTACCACCCAAAATAACTCGTCACTAATATATTCGATACATCCGACGAGTAATAGACTAAATAGATCCGGTGATAATCCATTTAATACGCTGATATGTGCATTACTATCCAATATTGATAATTTTCGACCAAAAACATCACAACTTGAGACACCAAATACTATAATGTAACTGTCGTTCTAGAGAATAAACGACCACATATCTTATTTAATGAATGATGATAAGACGCTAGATGGTGTGGGTGTACTATCAGGATGTTAGGAAGGTGATCGTTGATGGACATCAAGTTGATGCACTTTCAACAATAACAAAAATGTGCTATATTGAAGAGCGAATATCTAAGTATCTATGCGTGATGGTGATATATCGTCTGGCGCAAATCGATAGTAGAGGTCATGACGATTCTAACAATACCCAATATATGTCCATAGGCATTAATTTATATGTCTACCATCGTCGTCGAGTTGGGTAAGATCGAGATGAAGAGTAAAAAAAATTAAAGGTAGGTTAGGTTTTGGGGATCGATCAGAGGTACGAGAGGTCAGAGGTTCTAAGCGTGTCTAAAAAACTTTCACCAAAACAAATCGAAAAAAAATCATGGTATCTTTAACTCAATACAACACTTCCAAACCACTTATAACTTATTCGTAACAACTCATTAGACACGCCGTAAAAGAACCGAGGACTACAGTGTGGTGTGACATGTTAAATTCGAGCTGGCCGGGTATCCAGATACCAAAATGAAAATTAAGAATTAATCCCCACCTCTTCTCATACATCGTGGCTATCGGCGGCTCCTACGGCTAATAGAGGATAGTATCACCGTACCCCGGCGCATAAATCAATGGTATATATCCCATACTAAATACTGTCGAGAAGGATCCGGTCAAATCGCCCAATAGACGACGATATTCCACTTCTCCTTCCCAACTCCCTCATCGATGAAATATTGACATTTACGATAGGATATGCGGCTTGTTGACGGCCTTATTGTCCATATATCACCGCGGCTGTCGTCCAATAGCCGTGGTATAATATAGTAGTCGATATGATACGGCGATGGCGGTGGAGGTCGGCGGTAATACGGTCTACAATTGTCGTTTCACATCGACTTACGATTTTGCAAAAATGTACACATGATATGTCAACTACTATTAGAATAGGATTAAGTTAGATAGCACCACAAGCCACATTGCAATCCTGTACTTTAGTATCATATAAATGCAGTAGAATACTATTTTATTGTTCAACTCTATTATAATGGTGCATTAGCCAGTATCCAGATCGAATGTTAATACCTCAAAGTAGAAACAATGAATGAAACCTGACCATTTCCATTGATACATTGTCTCCAATGGCCAAACCATCATATATCTTCCTTCTTATACATTAGCTAATTGTTATATTGTGTTGGGTTCACTTTGATTTCACCAAATTAGCCAACAATCATCAATAATATGAACACCCCCCACCTCAACTCAACTTAACCAAAACTCCAACATAAACTTGGTACACTTTCATCCAATGAACTCCACACATCAAAATAACATTCATAACCTGATCTAGAATCATTATATTATCGGATTGCCAGTGGTTCTAGTGCCTAATCACTCAAACAATGGTATAATATCCAATACCAGATTGTTGTTATATTATTGCCTGTTGATGTGTATTGTTGTGTATTATCCATCTCCCTCCTCTTCCACAGGCTAAATAATCCGGCACAAATGTAACAATAACTGTACAATAGATATATTGTTGTGTATAACCCCCACCCATAATCTTACTACACATACTTATCACATAATACTGTTGTACTACTTTGGCCGCTGCATATTGCGTTGTGTATTGTTTGTTGTTGATTGAGGATGGACTCCATTGAAGTAACACCAATACTCCAACACTCATAACTAAGATATAACATATACCAACCACTAATACATAATTAATCCAATCCAACATACTCTACTAACTGCAATTGTTGTCACCACCCTAACCAATACACAGACAACAATTAAATTAATTATACCCACTGCAATTCAAATTTAAGCCCTCCAAACTCTAATTAACCAATACAAATCCATCTAACAAACCATAAACTAATTGCAATTAATTGTTTTGTGCTATATTATTGTTTATACCACCCATTACATTATTAAACATAACAAGGTGCACCTTAAAATAAACGACATTTTGACGGCGGTGCCTCCGACATATACGCCCCTTAGCAACGCCATCTACGTAGATCACGTCATCATATATCATTATTTATCAGCTTCATCGATTATATTGGTGTATATTGTTGTGTATGGTTGTATATTGTTGTATATTATTGCAATCATGACATCGTTGTAACGGCTCATTTTGTTAGTAATATACTGTTGGTACATTTGAAGTGGTTCTGGCATTATTCTAAAAGATCCTATCCTCAACATAAATCAGTATGGGTCCAGTCAGTAATGTTCCGGCGATATTTCATTAGTATAGATGTGTTAGTGGCCGTGCCGCCGCCGATTGCCTACTATGGTTAAATTCCATTGTGCTTGAAAAAGTGTGAGAGTTCTACAGGGAACTTGTGGAACTTACTGGAACTTATTTTATGAAGGATACCCGGCCAGCTCGAATTTGCAAAAGTCACACACTCCATTGTGCTATTTTGTTTTGAGAGGTACATACAGCACCGTGGGAGAAATAGCACAAGTTAAGGGGAGAAATAGCACAAGTAGAAATAAGGCAGCCCCTTCAGACTCTGAGTGCCGCTTCCTCAATCCAGCCTTAAATTGCAATCTTGCCTATATACTTACTATAGCTTTTTGTTGATGGTAATGCAGTAGGATTGCAATAGGTATAGGATCGGCATAATATCGTCTAATAGATTATCTATATGCACAACATGCGGCGGCAATATAAATATTGCAAATGCATTATTTATTAAGTTATCAACACCTAAAAAACAACATCAATTACATCGATATATTTCAATCGTTGCCGCCGCCGTATACTAGTATTACAACACCGCCCGCGCTGCTACATTATTATAAATATTATTAGAATTATTGACTTTATATGCTCGCCGGAATAGTAGTAATTTAATTCACAAATCTGGCGGCGAGTAATTAAACAACTATGTGGTGTACAAATGATCGACAATTGAGGTTAATTGATGCATATAATGAAGTCTCTCGGCTAATGATCGGCGGATTTCCAGAAGTAGTATCTCGGGCTAAATTATATAGACGTAAGAATAAGAGGAATATCGATGACACAGAAAAATCTAATAATAAATGTCAAGCAAACAAAGATGCATTTGATCTGAGAACTAGAGTTACATCTAATTTAAATAAACTACAGGATGAGATTAAAACTAATAATTATAAGCGGGAAGTAAAGATAGTAAAATTGGGTGGTAGACAATACTTCGAGAGGTGTAAAGATATACACTATGATTCTAAATCACACACATTGTGTGTTGGTGGAAGGGAAGTAGACTTTA